>RCUI01000010.1_pt1 | contig 68967 bp, 57 predicted proteins | sample 2166121 | NCBI WGS metagenome assembly RCUI01 (sample SAMN09932700, study PRJNA488358) | compost metagenome | feature: garden; material: soil; isolation source: compost soil in succinic acid-enriched culture | place: Germany: Experimental Botanical Garden Goettingen | collected 2016-01-27
CCTTGATGCTGTCTATCTCGTTGATGTCGAACACCTGGGCGGCCTTGGTCACATCGCCAAAGCCGCCGGTGCTGTTGGGCATGACCCCCATCAACTGAGGCGGCACCCGGTGGCTGGCGAGCTGGTCATCCCGGCTCACGTTCTTGATGCTAAGGAAATCATCCTTGGCCGCCACCTCGGCCACCGGGATCAGCTGCACCCCGTCTTTCTTCCCACCGGGGGTATAGAGCAGCAGGTTGCGGAAGTTGCCGGGGCCCTTACTCTGGCGAAGCGCCTCCCTCAGTTTGGTGATGTCCCCCTCATTCTGCAGCGGGTCAGTGATGTGCATGATGAAACCGGCATGGCTACCGTTCTCATAGTACCGGCGGCGAAACAGGGTGGCCGACTCGTTCAGCAGGGTCGAATTCAACCCGCCCACATAGTCGGGGATGCCGTAGATCTCCTGGTTGATATCGCTTTCCATAACGTGGCCCACCCGACCGGCGGGCAGCGCCTGCTCCTGCCCGGGCTGGGCAATCCACCAATACTGGTTCAGATCCAGCGCGCGTCGGGTGTACTTGGCGCGCAGATGGTCATAACGCAGCACCCCGCCGATCCGATTCTGCACCGCCTGCAGGTAGCCGTTGCCAAAAATCAGATAGTCCAGCGCCAGCCCGGTGAAGCCCGCCATACTCAGTTTCGGATGAGGGATGAAGCAGGAGCGCAAGATGTTGCGCTTCACCTGGATGGCAGAGGCGTGATGCACGCCGGCCCGATAGACCCGCGACAGCCCATTGAGGGACAACGGCGGCTCATACCAGCGGCCGTTGTGCATCGACTCCAGGTAGTCGAACACCTCCCGCTGCGATAAAACGGGTACCGGCTCACCGAAGGTGAACGCCTCGATGGTCTTGCCACCAGATGGCTGGGTTGCCGTCATCGGCGGCGTAGGGGTTGAAGAGGGGCGACGATTGCGAGGTTTGCTCATTAGAAAAACTCCATAGAACCGGTATTGGTGCCGTTGGCGCCTGCCAGTGGCTCATGTAAAAGGGCGTGCATGGTTGCCCAGGCAATATCTGCGTGGCTGGTCTCTTCGGAACGGCTGGCCTCAAAGGTCGGCATCTTGCCAGCGGTTACCCCACGGCGGATGCTCATAAAGGCGGCGGCCAGATCATTCCAACCGCTGTCAAACTCCAGCCGCCCCTTGTTCATCACATCAAGTGCCTTCATCACCATCTGAATTTTGACGCTCGGGTTGTACTGGATGGATGTAACTGCCGGATAGAATGGCTTCACATTCTGATAAACACCCTCTCCGATTCCGGTCGTATCGATGCCGATATACGCCACGTTGTAGCGAATAGTCATCTGGCGGATGGCCTCGGCCTGGGCTGCAAAATCCATCCCTTTCCACTGGTGGCGCTCAAGCACCCGAAATTTTCCGCCAGGTACCGCAGGCGGGGCCAGCACAGCGCATCCGGCGCTATCACCCTTGCCGCCCTTGGCTGGGTCATAGCCGATCCAGACAGGCCGGTTGCCCATTGGCCGCATCGCAAAGGGTTTGTAGTCATCCCACACCTCCCAGCTATCGACCATGCAGCGCATAAGCATCGCCAGTGGGAACACGCTGGCTGTGTCGTCCATGAACATGCACATCAGCAGGTTGCTGTATTCATCATCGGAATACTCACTGCGCAGCTGCTCGAGATCGAACAGGTCGCAGCCGCCACGGACCGCATCCTCGACCGTGACTATCTGCCGCCACTGACCATCGGCGCACAGCTTGCCGCCAGACAGATTGGCGTGGCTCAGATCTATCTCGACCCGGTCGGCCTTGGGCTTGCCACGGTTGAAGTTGGCGCCAGACCAGAACGCATAGGCTGGATGGGATAGGCTGGATGGGGTGGAAATGTAGGTCTGGCGCCACTTCTTGTGCATCGCCATGCCGGAGGCCACCTTGCGGAACTCAAGGAAGCCATGGATCCAGAAGTACTCATCCATGTAGATGTTACCGTGGTAGCTCTGGGCGGTGCGGGCGTTGGTACCGAGGAAGTAGAGGTGCGCCCCGTTCGGCAGCACCATGGGGTCGCCCTTGAGCTCCACCCCTTCATCCTTGGCAAACTGGATGATGTACTGCTTGAACACATGAGCCTGCGCCTTGCTGGCAGACAGGAAAATCTGGTTACGCCCGGTGACCAGGGCATCGATGAAGGCCTCGAAGGCAAAGAAGTAAGTTGCCCCAATCTGGCGCGACTTGAGCAGGTCGCGGATCCGGTGCAGCTTGCCCGCCTCGTACCAGGTGCGTTGATAGCCAAACATGGTCGACTCGAACCGCTCGATCAGCCGCTCCTGCTGCTCTGGCTCCACCACATTGCGCTCGGGCGCCTTCTTTGGCCCCTTGTTGCGGTTCGCCACCTTGGGGTTGAGGTCGGCCTCGTTACCGCCGTTGCTGTACTTGTTGACCCGGGCGATCCGCTCCAACTGCCTGCCCAGCAGGTCAATCTCCTTGAAGTCGCCACCGCTTTTCACCTCCTTGGCGATCAGCTGGCACATCCGCGCCTCGATGGCGAAGTCGACCCGGTCAATGGGTTTGATGTCATCCCAGCCGTCGCGCTTCTTCCAGGTCGAGACAGTCCCCTCTGGCACAGCCAGCAATTCAGCGATGGCGCGCAGCGGGTAGCCCTGGAAGAACAGGTGCATGGCCTGCCGTCTGGGTTCGATATGGGGGAAAAGTAAGGGTGCTGTAGTCATGGCGCCAGTCTACCCAGCCAGACTAACCGCCAACGCCCCACCGCCATTGTGTAGCGCTCTTACACAATGGCGGCCGATTGCACGATCCCGTCGCTCACCCAGACCATAACCACGACATCACCACCCAATCACCAAAGGGATCCCAGCTCATGGCGAAGAAAGCAAAATTCAAGCGCGTCGCGGTGGCAGGCCAAACCACCGACGGCCGCACCATCGCGCCGGAATGGCTCACCCAGGCGGCCAAGAACTACAACCAGGAAAAATACGGCGCCCGCGTCAACCTCGAACATTTCCGCAGCCTCTACCCTGACAGCGCATTTCGCGCCTATGGCGATGTGCGCAGCGTCTACGCCGAAGAAGTCGAGATCGATGGCGAAAAGAAAATGGCCCTGTTTGCCGAAATCGACCCAACCGACGATCTGATCAAACTGACCAAGGCGCGCCAGAAGGTTTACACCTCCATCGAGCTGGACCTCGACTTTGCTGGCACCGGTGAAGCCTATTTGGTAGGCCTGGCCGTCACCGACAGCCCGGCAAGCCTCGGCACCGAATACCTGCAATTCTGCGCAGGCGCAGGTGAGAAAAGCCCGTTGGCATCCCGCAAACAGAAACCGGCCAACTTGTTCAGCTCAGCTATCGAGACGGAGATCGAACTCTCTGACGAAGGCGATAAAGGCCCCTCTCTGGCCGAGCGCATCGCCGCCCTGTTCTCCACCCACAAGAAGCAATCCACCGCCGATTTCAGCGATGTGCACCAGGCCGTCGAGACCGTCGCGAAAGAGGTAACCAGCCTCGATGCCGGCATGCAGAAGAAGTTCACCGAGCAGGCCCAGACCATCACCGAGCTGACCGGCAAGCTGGACGCCACCGCCAAGGCGCTGGCCGACCTCACCGCCAACCTGGAAGGCCAGGAAGATTTCAGCCACAAGCGCGATCCCGCCACCGGTGGCGATGGCACCACCACCGTATCCACCGATTGCTAAGGAGCATCATCAATGCGTAACGAAACCCGCGTGAAGTTCAACGAATACACCGGTCAGCTGGCCAAGCTCAACGCCATCACCAGCGCCATGGTGCAATTCAACGTGCAGCCGAGCGTCCAGCAAACGCTGGAAACCAAAATGCAGGAGTCAGTCGAATTCCTGCAGATGATCAACGTCATCCCGGTCAACGACATGAAAGGCGAAAAGGTGGGCGTGGGTATCAGCAGCACCATCGCCGGTCGCACCGACACCACCACCAAAGACCGCCAACCCAACGATCCGAGCGCCCTCTATGACCACAGCTATGAGTGCGCCCAGACCAACTACGACACCATGATCGGCTATGCCAAACTGGATGCATGGGCCAAGTTCAAAGACTTCCAGACCCGCATCCGCGACGCCATCATCACCCGTCAGGGGCTTGACCGCATCATGATCGGCTGGCACGGCACCAGTGCCGCCAAAGACACCGATCGCAAAGCCAACCCGCTGCTGCAAGATGTCAACATCGGCTGGCTGGAACATATCCGCCAGGACGCACCGGCCCAGGTCATGAAAGAGGTCAAGCCGGGCAGCGGCAAGATCTACATCGACCAGACCAATGGCGACTACAAGAACATCGACGCAGTGGTGTTCGACGTCGTCAGCGAAATGATCAAGCCGTGGTATCAGGACGACACAGATCTGGTGGTCATCTGTGGCCGCAAACTGCTGTCTGACAAGTATTTCCCCATCATCAACGACGCCGATGACAACCAGAACAAGCTGGCCGCCCAAGTGCTGGTGAGCCAGAAACAGATCGGCGGCCTCAAGGCTGTGCGCGTCCCCTTCTTCCCGGAAGATGCACTGCTGGTCACCAAGCTCGACAACCTCTCCATCTACTGGCAGGAAGGCGCCCGCCGCCGCCACATCGAAGAAGAGCCGAAGCGCAACCGCATCGTCAACTACGAAAGCTCCAACGATGCCTACGTGGTTGAGGATTACGACTGCGCGGCGCTGGTTGAAAACATCGTCATCGCACCGAAACCGGCCGCATAAGGGGAATGACATGACATCACCCGCCCGCGCTCACCGCGAACGTATGCTGGCCGCCCTGCAAGGGGCGGCCAATCCACAGTTCGACCAACAACGTGCCAACGCCTACGAGCTGCAGCTGATGCAGTTGGCCGAACACCGCCGCACCCTCAAAGGCATCCAGAGCATCGAGCGCAAGATCGACGCCAAGCGCACCATGCTGCCGGTCTACAAGCCGTGGATTGATGGCCTGCTGGCCGCCGACCGGGGCGGACAAGATGACGTCCTGGTCACCGTCATGCTCTGGACCCTCGACACCGGCGATCTCGAAGGGGCATTCAACATGGCTGACTACGTGATCCGCCATGGCCTAAGCACCCCGGACCGCTACGAGCGCACCGCCGCCACCCTGATCGCCGAAGAGGTAGCCGACACCGCCATCAAGCTGCAAGAAGCAGGCGCGGGCCCCAGTTATGGCCTGCTGTGCGCTTACCTCGAGCTGCTGACCGACTGCGACATCTTCGACCAGGTGCGCGCCAAGCTGCACAAGGCCGTGGGCCGCGCAGCACTCGCCGACGGGTTCAAGGAGCAGGCCGCCCAGCACTACCGCCGCGCCATCGAGCTGCATGACAAGGTCGGCATCAAAAAAGAGCTCGAAGTGCTCGAGCGCGAACTGAAAAAAGAACAGCAACCCGACGCCACTGGCGGCGGCAGCTAACCGAGCGAACCCCGCACCCTGGGCGGCTCGGGCCTGACGAATGCGTTTCGCATACCAGACGGCCCGACCACCGCCCAACAAACGGGCTACCACCAGAACCAGGAGCACCATGAGCACCGGATTAATCGCCACCGCACCGCCCGCACCGGATGAAGGGCAAGTCACCAGCGACCCGTTCTGGCCGGCCATCTCACTGGCTGACCTGCGCGACACAGTCAGGCTCGATGGCACCGTCACCGCCAAGCGCCTCACCCACGCCGTGATCGACGCCGTCACCAGCGTCAACCGCGATCTGGCTCAGTGGCGCACCGCTCGCCAGGCCGAAGGCCACACCACCATGGCCGCCGTGCCGGGCGAACTCATCAACAACGAATCAGCACACCTGCACAGCTACCGGCGCGCCGTCTACGCCATGACCCGCGCCAACCTGCTGGAACGCTACACCGACTACAGCGCCACCGGTGACGGAGTCAAAGGGGCAGACGCCAAAGTGGTGAGCTCCGATGACCTTTACCGCGACGCCCGCTTTGCCATTCGCGACATCATCGGTACCACCCACATCACAGTGGAGCTCATCTGATGCAACTGCGCAGCCAGCAGGGTGACACCCTCGATCTAATCCTGTTCCGGCATTACGGCTACACCGCAGGCATCACCGAGCAGGTGCTCGAACTCAACCCCGGTTTGGCCGAGCTCGGCCCCATCCTCCCGACCGGAACCCTCATCACAATGCCAGGGGCCCCCACCCAGGCCGAGCAGCCGCTGATCCAGCTATGGGACTGACCATGAGCCGCCTCGACGACGAACTCGAACGACTGGCCGACATCAGCGAGCAGCAACTCGCTGCCCGCATCCACGCCGCCCGCATCAGTGGCACCGGCCCGCACTACTGCATCGACTGCGAAAACCCCATCCCGCAGGCGCGCCGTGAAGCGATCCGGGGCTGCGAACGCTGCGCCGAGTGCCAGACCATCCACGAATTCCAAACCGCTCGCCACTACGGCGGCAAACGATAAAAACAGGAGAGCACGATGCCAGAACCGATTTCATCCAGTGCAGCAACCAGCACCCTTACCGGTCTGGCGCTGCTGTCACTCTTCCCAGGCCTTGATATCGAAGTGGTGCTGGCAGCATTCGCCGGGGCCATGGTGTTCATCGCCACCACCACAGAACTCGGCAACCTGCGCAAAGCAGGACTGTTTGTCGCGGCGTTCATCATCGGGCTCCTCTTTGCCGATCAGGTGGCTGCCATCATGACAACGGTTCTGCCTGTCAAGGCTGCCGGCAGCCCGCGCGCTATCGGTGCCTTGCTGGCCTCGGCGATGGCCGTCCATTTGTTGCAATGGGCCTTGCGCAAAGCGCCGGAAGACCTGTTCAAACTCCGCAAAGGGGGCTGACATGCTGACCATCCTCTACGCCATGATCTGCACCGCTATCGCCATGCGCATCGCCACCTTCAACCGCAACGGGGGCGACTATCGCCCCCTGCCGGCACTGCTGGCATGGGTCATCACCGTCGCCGCCGGGTCCGTGCCGCTGCGCGTCCTGCTCGGGGTCATGCCAGCGCCAGACCCAGCCGCTGTATTGCTAGCAGCCGTCCTGCTCACCGCCCTGATCGGCTCTCGCGGATCCGTCATGCGCCTGCTGCCGCGCCGCCGCCAGCAACCGACCACCGCCAGCCACCTGAACGGGAGGTTCCAACCATGAGCCTGAAAAAAGGGGATACCGGCACCGCCGTTGCCGATCTGCAGCGTCGCCTGACCAAAGCCGGCTATCAGGTCGAGCCGGATGGCTGGTTTGGCGATGCCACAGAGCGCGCCCTGCTCGCCTTCCAGCAGGACTACATGATCGCCGCCATCGGCCAAGCAGGCCCCCGCACTATGGCAGCCCTGCTCGGCAGCGAGCGCGGCAACCAGCTGACCATCAACCACATGCAGAGCGGAGCTGATCTGCTGGGCCTGCCACTCGCCACCATGGCCACCGTCGCCCAGGTCGAGAGCATTGGCGAAGGCTTCACCCAAGACCAGCGCCCGGTGGTGCTGTTCGAGCGGCATGTGTTCTACAAGCAGCTCACCAAGCACCTGGGAAAAGCCACCGCCGACCAGATGGCCGCCAGTTACCCCAACCTGGTCAACCCCAAGCGCGGCGGCTATGCGGGCGGCGGTGCGGAGTGGGAACGGCTGCAGCTCGCCATCAGCCTGCACCGGGATGCCGCCATCGAGTCGGCCAGCTGGGGCATGTTCCAGATCATGGGCTACCACTGGCAGGCGCTGGGCTTCGCCTCGGCCAGCGACTGGCAGGCCGCCATGCAGCGCAGCGAGGTCGACCACCTCACCGCCCTGTGCCGCTTCATCCAGCAAGACCAAGCCATGCACAAGGCGCTGCAGGGCCGTAAATGGGCCGACTTCGCCCGCCGATACAACGGGCCGGCCTACAAGGACAACGACTACGACACCAAGCTGGCCAAGGCATACGACCATTTTGCCAAGGTCTACCCGGTGAAGGAGGTAGCAGATGCCTCGGCCTAAGTGCGGTCACTTGGCAGGCAAAACCTGCACCAAGCTGGATGCGAAGTGTCTGGAATTACGCTGGCTTGGTGGCTGCGTGGTCTGCCCGTTCAGAGGATGTGGCCAGAACAAGCCGCAGCCAACCCAGCCACCGAGGAAACCGTAATGGCATTACTACGCTCCCCCCTCACCTGGTTGCTGCTGGCGCTGGCCATCGCCTTGGCCGGCTGGGGCTGGTCGGCCACCTCGGCAGCGACCGCCAGGGGCAAGGTCGACACCCTGCAAACCGACCTCAAGGCCGCAAACGACAAAGCCAAAGAGGCTGAGCAACGGGAAAAGCTCAAAGACGGGGCCATCGACCACCTCACCGGTGAACTGACCGCCCAGGCAACCGCCGCCGCCACGCTGCAGCGCGAGCTTGGCGATCTGACCATCACGGCCGCCATCAGGGCCGACACCATCAAGAGGCTCAAACGTGAAAATGCCGAACTCAAGGAGTGGGCTGATCGCCCTCTGCCTGATCCTGTTGTCAGGCTGCTCAAGCGCCCCACCATTACCGGCGCCGCAGATTATCAGGCTCACCTGTCAGGGCCTGACCCCCTGCCAGCTGCCGCCGGCCAGCCCGGCCAATAACGGCGATCTGCTCGACCAGCTGACCCAGACCGAGGCCGCCTGGGCCACCTGCGCCGCCCAGGTCGACAGCATCATCGCCTGCCAGCAACGGCACCAAAATGGGAGGGAAAATGGAAAAGCCAAAACAGATCCGTGAGGTGTTGCAGCAGTGCATCCCGCTGCTGCGCCAGAACCCGGATCACATGATGATATTCGTCGACAAGGGCAAGCTGGTTGCCACCGGCGCCGCCAGCCTATCGTTTGAATACCAGTACGAACTGACCATCATCGTGGCCGACTTTGCCCAGAACGTGAACACCGTCATGGTGCCGCTGCTGGCATGGATCAGGCAGTACCAGCCAGAACTGATGATGAACAGCGACAAGCGTGAAAACGCCATGCGGTTCGAAGTCGAGATCCAGAACAACGAAACCTGTGACATCGAAATCAAGCTGCCACTGACCGAGCGGGTCAAGGTCTGGAAGGATGAGCAGGGCCTGCACTTCGAACACCTGCCGGAGCCGCCAGAAGACCCCTACGACGGCATCACCTGGGAACTGTTTATCAACGGGGAATATCAGCCATGGCCGCCGACATCGACCGTCTGAACGACTTCGCCGCCAGGGTAGAGCTGATAAGGGCCAACCTGTCGCAGCGGGAACTGGCCAAGTTTGCTGACCAGATGGCCAAAGAGATGCGCGAAAGCAACGCCAAGCGCATCAAAGACAACGTCACCCCGGAAGGGGACAAGATGGACCCGCGCAAACCGCAACGCGGCAACCGCGAAATAAAGTTCATCTACACCACCAGTGACAAAGAAGTGCGCCACCTGAAAAGCTGGCGGGGTACCCGCAGCTACATCATCGGTTTCGACATCATGCGGGGCGGTATCCGCACCTTCAAACGCTCCCGCATCAAGCGCTTCATCAAGGTCGATGCCAGTAAGGGCGACACCATCAACAAAAGCCGACTCAAGCGCAAGATGTTCTCCCGCCTCATCAAATCGACCTGGCTCAAGGCCAAGGGCTACAGCGACAGGGCCGAAGTCACGTTCGCCAGCACCGCCGAGAAAATCGCCCATATCCACCACTACGGCCTGAAAGACAAAGGCAGCAAGGGGCAAGACATCCAGTACCCAGCCCGCCGCCTGCTGGGCATGGACGCCAACGACATCGACAGAGTGGAAGACCAACTGCTGGCCCAACTCACTAAAGGGTTATAACCGCCGCCATTGTGTAAGCGCGCTACACAATGGCCGTCCCTCGCCTTCCCCGCCATTGCCCAAAACAATGGCCCCATGCAACTGACCCTGATCGAACTCCAACGCCAGCTCGACAACCTGATCCGCATCGGCACCGTCACCGCCGTGCGATCAGGGGAATGTCGCGTCAAAACCGGCGACCTCATCACCAACTGGCGGCCCTACCTCACCGAACGGGCCGGGAACAACCGCACCCGCCATCGCCTCTCCATCGGCGAACAGGTCATGTTGTTGTCAGTCAGTGGCGATCTGCGCAATGCGTACATCGTGGGCTCCCTCAACGCCGCCGCCGCAGACGAGCCACTGGCTGACGATGACAATCCAGACCTCGACCGCACCGAATACAGCGACGGCGCCATCATCGAATACAACCCGCAAACCGGCGAGCTCAATGCCACCGGCATCATGGCGGCCAGGGTCAAAGCCAGCGTCAGCGTGACGTTCGACGCCCCCAAGGTCATCTGCACCAACCTGCTGCAGGCCAAGCGCGTGATCAGTGAAACCGCCAAAGTCGGCGCCGTCGAAGTCGGTACCCACGGCCACACAAAAGTGCAGCGCGGCAGCGACACATCAGGGGGCCCGGTATGAACTGGCTCGGCATGAATGCAGCCACCGGCCGCGCCATCAGCGCCACCGACCACATCATCCAGTCGGTGCGCGACATCCTCATCACCCCGGTGGGATCGCGGGTCATGCGCCGCGACTACGGCAGCGAGCTGTTCTACCTCATCGACCAGCCATTGCACCAGGTAACCCGCTTGCGCCTGATGGCCGCCACCGTGCAGGCCCTCATCAACTGGGAACCGCGCATCACCATTACCCGGGTCGATGTGCTGACTGGCGCCACTGCCGGCGCCTTGACCATCGAGCTCACCTGGCAGCGCAAAGATGGCGGCGCCCAGGAGTCTGCCAGCATCACCATCCAAACCGGAGCCGTCCAGTGAGCACCATCACCCTCTCCCAACTGCCACAGCCTGATGTGGTCGAACTGCTGGACTTCGAGACCATCCTGGCCGAGCGCAAAGCCTATTTCGTCAGCCTCCACCCGGCAGACCAACAAGCCAGCGTCGAGGCCACCCTGGCGCTCGAGTCCGAGCCCATCACCAAGCTGCTGCAAGAGAATGCCTATCGCGAGCTGATCCTGCGAAGCCGCATCAACGATGCCGCCGTCGCCAACATGCTGGCGTGGGCCAAGGGGAGCGACCTCGACAACCTGGTGGCCAACTGGAATGTGCAGCGGCTCATCATCCAGCAGGGCGACCCCACCGCCACCCCACCGGTGCCAGAAATCAAGGAAGATGACGAAGCCCTGATCCTGCGCGCCCTGATGGCGTGGGATGGCCTCAGCGTCGCCGGCCCGACCGGGGCCTATGAGTATTTCGCTCTCTCTGCTGATGGCAAGGTGGCAGACGCCAAAGGATCCAGCCCATCGGGCGCCGTGGCCATTGTCACCATCCTCAGCACCGAAGGGGACGGCACCGCCGACGCCGCGCTGATAGCCAAGGTCGACAAAGCCCTGAGCCACGAAGACCGCCGCCCGGTGGCCGACCGCCTCACCGTACAGAGCGCGGGGATCATCCGTTACAGCATCACCGCCAAGCTGCATATCAGCAGCCAAGGGGCAGAGGGAGACGTGATCCTGCAGGCCGCTCGTGACAAGCTGGCCGCCTTCATCAACCCGCGCCGGCGCATCGGTATCGAGGTGCCGCGTTCTGCCATTGATGCCGCCCTGCACGTGCAAGGGGTCAGCAAGGTCGACCTGATCGGCTGGGCAGACATTACCCCCAGCCCCACCCAGGCGGCCTACTGCACCGGCTTCACCGTGGAGCGGGCATCATGACCACCCTGCTGCCGCCCAGCACCAGCCGCACCGAGCGCAACCTGGCCACTGCTGGGGAGCAGGCCATGCAGTTGCCGCTCCCGTTTCGCTCACTCTGGTCACCCTGGACCTGCCCAACCCACCTGCTGCCCTATCTGGCCGCCAGTTGGAGCGTCGATCGCTGGGATGACAAATGGCCAGAGGCCACCAAACGACAGGTCATTGCCAATAGCTACTTCGTGCACAGCCACAAAGGCACCATCGGCGCCATCCGCCGGGTGGTCGAGCCGCTGGGCTACCTGATCCGGGTACTGGAATGGTGGCAAGAAACCCCGAATGCCGCCCCTGGCACCTTCAAGCTCGACATCGGCGTACTCGACACCGGCATCACCGAAACCATGTACCAGGAGCTGGAACGGCTGATCGCCGACGCCAAGCCCATGACACGCCACCTGACCGGCCTTGCCATCAGCATGGAGACCCGTGGCCCGCTCTATCTGGGGGCAGCCTGCTACCTGGGCGATGAGCTCACCATCTACCCGTACAGCCCAGACGTGATTGAAGTCAGCGGCTCACAGTGGCACGGCGGCATCACCCACACCATCGACACCTTGACCATTCAACCGCAACAAACAGGAGGTGCCGCTTGAGCGCCATCTATTTCGCCATTCCAACCAATGCAGGGCAGGCAAAAATTGCCAACGCCATCGCGCTGGGAGTGCCGCTGAAAATCACCCACATGGCCGTCGGCGATGGCAACGGTCAACCTGTCACGCCAAACGCGGCCCAAACTGCGCTGGTCAGGGAGAGACGGCGCGCCCCCATCAATACCCTGTTTCAAGACCCAACCAACCAGTCGCAGTTGGTCGCCGAGCAGATCATCCCGGAAAACGTCGGCGACTGGTGGATCCGCGAAGCCGGCATCTTCTCCGAAGATGGCACCCTGATCGCCATCGCCAACACGCCGGACACCTACAAGCCGTTGTTAAGCAGCGGCGCCGGCCGCACCCAGGTCATCCGCATCGTGCTCATCGTCAGCGACACCAGCGCGGTGGAGCTCAAGATTGACCCGGCCGTGGTGCTGGCAACTCGCAAATACATCGACGATCTGCTGGCTGCGCACAAGCAGAGCCGAGACCACCCTGCAGGGAGTCAGACAGAAAAAGGGATGCTGAGGCTGGCCACACCTGCCGAAGCGCTGGCCGGTTGGCTGAACGACGTGGCGGTAGCCCCCCACGAACTGCATGCAGTTATCGACTCCTTGCTGGATAGTGTCGCCCCTGTTGGCATCCCTATTCCGTGGGTAGCAGCCACCCCACCGAACAATCGATTTCTACTAGCCCAGGGGCAGACTTTCGACAAGGCTGCGTACCCTAAGCTGGCCCTGCTCTGGCCATCAGGGCGGATCCCGTTCGATATGCGCGGTGAATTCCCTCGAGGGTGGGATAACGGCCGAGGTGTCGATACTGGCCGCACAATCCTGTCAGCCCAGGGGGACAGCCTGAAATCACACAACCACGGTTTTGGTTTATACGATTTCACTGCTCCACCGAATCCTGGCTACCCGCTGCCACAAGTCACGACCACGCATAGCGGCGCAACAAAATATATACAGATTGAGAATACCTACGCCGGAGGGGCCGAAACTCGCCCCCGCAACATCGCGTTTAACTACATAATCAGGGCCGCATGATGAATCACAACGAACAACGAGTGGTATGGGGGGATAACGGTTGGGCTGATAGCAGCGGCTGGGAATGTGCTCACTGCACGGATACCATCACCGGTGAGTACACCGGCCAACACGATGTCTGGGTTTCTGCAGGCACCAGCCTTCCTGCCGGAGCCTATCTTGATCAGCCACCTGAAAAAGAACCCGGTAAGGCAATCGTGCGTAACGGGGATAACTGGATTTTCACGGTCGATAATCGTGGGAAAAAGGCATATGAAAAGCAGACTGGCATTGCTTCCATTATCGTCAACCTCGGAGAGCTGCCTTCTGATCTGACCCTTCTTCCACCATCGTCACAGTTTGATGTGTGGGATGAGCATTCTGGCACTTGGGTCAGGGATGATAAGGCAGAGCAGCAGGCTGCTCTCGCCATCGCTCAGCAAGAGCAGACCCTCCGCCTGACCAATGCTTCACAGCAAATAGCCATCCTGAAACCAGCCGTGGATGGCAACTATGCCAAACCGGAACACACGCAACTGCTGGCAGACTGGCAGCGCTGCCGCTACGAGCTGACGCTGGTGCCAGAAAAACCAGGCTGGCCTGAAAAGCCGCAATGGCCAACCGAGCCGGATAAGGTCATCTAACCAACCACCACCCCGCCCAGTGCGGGGTGTGTCGTAACTGCCGCCAGCCGCCACCTTGTCACCGCCTGACCATTGTGTAGCGCCGCCACACAATGGCAGCCGCTCGCCCGCCATCCCCGGCCCCTGCATCCTGACCATGCTCGAATTTCCTTGCAAAAGCTCCGTCCGGACAACAGGAGAACCTATGGCACTGGACCAATTTCACCACGGCGTGCGCGTCGTGGAAGTCAACGAGGGCACCCGCACCATCCGCACCGTCGCCACGGCGGTGATCGGCCTGGTCTGCACCAGCGCCGATGCGGATGCCGCCTACTTCCCGCTCGATAAGCCGGTGCTGATCGCCAACCTGCCGGCCGCCATCGCCAAGGCAGGCACCCAGGGCAACCTCAAGCGCTCGCTGCAAACCATCTATGACACCGTCAACACCATCGTCATCGCCGTGCGCGTGGCGGATGGCGCCGACGCGGCCGCCCTGACCAGCAACATCATCGGCACCATCAAACCCGATGGCAGCTACACCGGCCTCAAGGCACTGGAACGGGCCGCCCCGATGACCGGCGTCAAGCCACGCATCCTCTGCGTACCGGACAACTGCACCCTGCCGGTGGCCACCGCGCTGGGTGGTGTGGCCAAGAAGCTGCGCGCCTTTGCCTACGTGCCGACCATCGCCGAAACCGTTGAAGCCGCCCTAGCCTATCGTGAAAACTTCTCCAGCCGCGAGCTGATGCCGATCCATGGCGACTGGACCGCCTGGGACGTGGCAGCCAATGCCAGCGTCAAGCTCGACGCCTGCCTCAAGGCCGCCGCCCTGCGGGCACTCATCGACAAAGAGATCGGCTGGCACAAGACCCTGTCCAACGTCGGCGTAACCGGGGTCGACGGCATGACCAAGGCCCTGTTCTGGGATCTGCAAGACCCAGACACCGAGGTCGGCCTGCTCAACGCCAACGAGATCACCGCCCTGATTCGGGCCGATGGCTTCCGCTACTGGGGCAACCGCACCTGCTCCGATGATCCGCTGTTCGCCTTAGAGAACTACACCCGCACCGCCCAGATCCTGGCCGACACCATGGCCGAGGCGCACATGTGGGCCAACGACAAGCCGCTCACCCCCACCCTGGTGAAAGACATCATCGAGGGCATCAAGGCCAAGGGCCGCGAACTGGTGGCGGGCGGTTACCTACTCGGCTTTGACTGCTGGTACAACGAGGAGCTCAACGACAAAGACACCCTCAAGGCTGGCAAGCTGCGCATCGATTACAACTACACCCCGGTGCCGCCGCTCGAAGACCTCGGCTTTATCCAGCGCATCACCGACCACTACCTCATCGACTTCGGCGCACGCGTCGCGGCCGCCGCATAAGGAGCCACCATGGCACTGCCACGTAAACTCAAACGACTCAACCTTTTCCTCAACGGCGATAACTGGGTCGGTGAAGCGGAAGACATCACCCCGGCCAAGCTGTCCCGCAAGTTTGAAGCCTATCGCGGCGGCGGTATGGGGGGGGCCGTCAACATCGACATGGGGCTGGATGACAGCGCCCTCGATGTTTCGTTCACCTTCGGCGGCTACGGCGAACCCCTGCTGAATTGCATGGGTGAGCCCAAAGCCGACGGCACCAGCCTGCGCTTTGCCGGATCAGTCCAGCGTGATGACACCGGCGAAGTGGTCGCCGTTGAGATCGTCTGTCGTGGCCGCTTCAAAGAGCTCGACCGTGGCACTCTCAAGGCAGGCGACAACACCCAGGCCAAGGTCAGCATGGTCAACACCTACTACAAAGAGACCATCAACGGCCGGGTGATGCACGAGATTGACCTGATCAACATGGTCGAGATTGGCCCCGACGGCGTCGACCGCATGGCCGAGCACCGCAAAGCCATCGGCCTCTAACCCATTCACCCATCCAACGGGCGGCCCTTATCCCAACAGAAAGCGCCGCCCTCACCACATCCACAACAGGAACAAGCACCATGGACCAGAAAGAAATCACCCTCGATACCCCGATCCAGCGCGGCGAGAGCACCCTCAACAGCCTGATCATCCGCAGCCCCAAGAAGGCGGGCCATCTGCGCGGCCTCAATACCATGGACATCGTCCAGATGAACGTCGACACCCTCATCAAACTGCTGCCCCGCATCACCGACCTGACCGAAAAGGAAGTGAACGATATGGACCCGGCTGACCTGCTCAAAGCCGGGGTGGTGGTGGTCGGTTTTTTGATGGGCTCGCAGCAGGAGGCCTACCTCACTGCATAGACGACCTGATGGCCGAGATCGCCATCATCGCCCACTGGCCGCCGTCCGAGATGGCGGCCATGGAAATCAGCGAGCTGATGGGCTGGCACCAACGCCTCGTTGAGATTCACAACCGCATCAACGGGGCAGAAGAACAATGAACCCTCTCAAACTCCAAATCCTGCTCGGGGCGGTCGACAAGCTCACCGCCCCCCTCAAAGCCGTCAGCGGCCAGAGCCGCCTGACCGCCAAAGACTTGGTCGACACCAAAAAACGCATCAAAGAGCTGGAAACCCAGAGCAGCCAGATTGAAGGTTACCGCACCCTGGGCCGCCAGATTGGCGCCACCCGTACCCAGCTAACCCAGGCCCAGCGCGATGCCCAGCAAATGGCCCAGCAGCTTGCCAAGGTAGAGCAGCCCACCAAAGCCATGACCCGAGCCATGGAGCAGGCCAAGCAGAAGGTGCGCGACCTCTCCCAGCAAGAGCGTGAAATGGTTGCCCGCCACGGCAGCCTGAAACGCGCCATGAACGAAGCCGGCATCAATACCAGGCAGCTCGGCGAGCACCAGCGCCGCCTCAAGACTGATCTGGCCGCCGCCAACGGTCAGCTTGATCAACAGCGCGCCAAGCTGGGCCAACTGGCCGACCAGCAAAAACGCCTCAACCAGGTCAAGGCCAGCTACCGCCAGACCCAAGAGCTGCGCGGCCAGATTGCCGGCCACGGCGCCACCGCTATCGCAGCCGGTACCGCCATCGGCATGCCGGTTTACAGCGCCATCAAGGAATACTCCAGCTTTGAAGACGCCATGAAGGGGGTGGCAAAACAGGTCGATGGCGCCAGGGATGACTCTGGCAAGCTGACCCAGGTCTACTTCGACATGGCCAAAGAGATACAGGCCATAGCCGAAGAGATCCCCCAACTCAACGGCGCGATCGACATTGCAGCCCTGGTTGAAGGCGCCGCCCGCATGGGGGTGCAAGGCCAAGAAAACCTGCTCAAGTTCGCCAGAACCTCGGCCAAGGCAGCCACCGCCTTTGAACTGCCGGCCGGCCAGCTCGCCGAAGACATGGGCAAGATTGCCAACCTCTACAAAATCCCCATCGGCAATATCGAAGAGCTTGGCGACGCCATCAACTACCTCGACGACAACGCCCAATCCAAGGGCGCCGACATCATCGACGTGCTGCAACGCCTGGGCGGGGTTGCCGACAAGCTAGATTTCCGCAAAGCCGCCGCACTGGGTTCTACCTTCCTCAGCCTGGGGGCTGCGCCGGAGATTGCAGCCAGCGCCTCCAACGCCATGGTGCGCGAGCTATCCATCGCGACCATGCAAAGCAAGCGCTTCCAGGCCGGGATGAAAGCGATCGGCATGCAGTCAACCGCTGTAGAAAAGGACATGGCCACCGATGCCATGGGCACCATCACCAAGGTGCTGGAGAAGATTAAGAAGCTCAACGTCGAAGATCAGCTCAGGGTCACCACCCAGATATTCGGCAAAGAATACGGCAAAGACGCGGCCAAGCTCTCCAACAACCTGGACGAGCTCTACCGCCAGTTGAAACTGGTGAACGCCGAGAAGTCGAAGGGGTCGATGCAGCGAGAGTCCGACATCGACAAAGACTCGCTCTCATCGCAGTGGCTGATCCTGCAGGCCGGGATAAGAAACGTGAAAGCCGACCTTGGCGAGAAGCTGCGCGGCTCACTGATGGACATCATCAAGTACATCAAGCAGGTCGTGGTGGGTGTTCGTCACTGGGTTGAAGAAAACCCGGAGCTGGCCAACACCTTGGTGCGTGTCGCAGCTGTGACCTCGGTCATCGCCATCGCCATGGGCGGGCTATCGCTGGCAGTCGCTACCCTGCTGGGGCCTCTGGCCATCATGAAACTCATCTTCGGGGTGCTAGGAGTCACCTTTGGCGGCATGTTGGGTGCGATAGGGGCACTCCTTGCCCCATTGGCTGCCCTTGCTGCGCTGGGGATTGCCATCATCAAGTTTTGGCAGCCCATCAGCGCATTTTTCAGCGGTCTATGGCAGGGCATCATGACCGGACTCGCTCCCGTCTTTGAAGCCTTCAAGCCGTTCGCCCCGCTGATTGATGGCATCGGTACCGGGGTTAAAGCGCTATCAGGCTGGTTTGGTGATCTGCTAGAACCACTCAAGTTCTCCAAGGAGACGCTGGAAGGATTCGGCAACGCAGGTGAGTTCGTCGGTCGCATCTTGGGCGAAGCCTTCAACCTGGCCCTCAGCCCGCTCAAAGCCTTCTTGAAGGGCATCGAGTGGCTGCTAGAGTCGCTCGGCATCCTAGAAACCAAGAAGATCCCGAAGTTCGATATCCCGACCGCCAGCACACCGGGTTACCTGAACGGAAATTACGGCGCCCCGGCTTACTCATCGGCTTACACCTACGGTACTGGCCCCCATATCGCCGACACACCGAAGCTCAAGCCAAAAACCAGTACCACCACGGTCAACAGCCAGCCGTTCTACCAGCTCACCATCAACGCGCCACCAGGGATGAATCAAGAGCAGCTGGGCAAACTGATGATGGACAAAATCAAAGAAAGCGAACGCGCCAAAAAACATCTTGGTCGTGCAAGCTACAGTGACGGGAACTAATACCATGATGATGACCCTGGGCTGGTTCGTGTTTATGCGCTCGACCGTTGCCCCACAATCCCAGCAAGACGAATGGGCATGGCGCCACCCGGGCAATAACCGGGTCGGCGCTCGCCCGGCTTACCAATTCCTCGGCCCTGACGATGAAACCAGCACCCTGAGCGGGGTGCTCTACCCAGAGTTGACCGGCGGGCCGGTGTCACTCGACATGCTGCGCCAGATGGGCGACAGCGGTGAAGCCTTCCCCCTGATCCAGGGCGATGGCGTGATGCGCGGCTCGTTCGTCATAGAGGGCATCAGCACCACCCGCACCGAGTTTTTCAGCGATGGTGCAGCCCGCAAGATAGAGTTCAGCATCAAGCTCAAGCGGGTCGACGACAACGACAGCACGCTCGGCAACACCCTGCTGGGGCGCACCGCCGGCAACCTGCTCGGACGCTTGGGGGTGGGCAAACTCATGGGTAGCATCGGCGGCAAGCTGGGGGGGATCCTCTGATGGGGGCACTTGACCAGTTCGGCAGCCGCTTGGCCGAGAATCTCGGCATCACCAGCTCGCTCGATGCCCTGCGCCAAGGCCATCCGGTGCCGGCCTACCAGGTGCTGGTCGATGGCAAAGACATTTCGGCCGCCATCCGCCCGCGCCTGATGTCGATGACTATCACCGACAACCGGGGTTTCACTGCCGACACCATCGAGATCACCCTCGATGACAGCGACGGTCAGCTCGACATGCCGCGCCGGGGGGCCACCCTGCGCGCCTTCATCGGCTGGCAAGGCAGCGCCCTGGTCGACAAGGGCACCTACAAGATTGACGAAGTGGAACACGGCGGCGCCCCGGATGTGCTCACCATCCGGGGCAAATCGGCTGACCTGCGCGGCAGCATGAACAAGCTGCGCGAGCGCAGCTGGCACCAATCCACCGTAGGTAGCATCATCGAGCAGGTGGCCGCTACCTATCAGCTCACCCCATGCGTGGGTGACTCGCTCAAGGGCCAGCTGATCGACCACATAGACCAGGCCAACGAAAGCGATCTGGCGTTCCTCACCCGCCTGGCTGGCCAGTGCGATGCCATCTCCACCGTCAAATCTAGCCGCCTGATGTTCATCAAGGCAGGCCAGGGAACCACCGCAAAGGGCCAGCCGCTGCCAGCTATCACCATCACCCGCCAAGATGGCGATCAGCACCGCTTCTCAGTGGCCGACCGCAACGCCTACACCGGCGTGACGGCCTACTGGCAAGACAACAAAGCCGCAGAGAAAAAGAAAGTCGAGGTGAAGCGCAAGAGAAAGACCAAACCGAAGCCAGAGCGGCCATTGCCGCCGGGCGTCGTGGTCAACAAGAAAGAGAACGAGCTGCTGGTCGGCAGCAGCGAGAACGTCAAGGAGCTACGCCACGTCTACGCCAACCAGGCCAACGCCATGCGGGCGGCCAGGGCAGAGTGGGAGCGGATCCAGCGCGGGGTGGCCGAGTTCGATATCACCCTGGCCAGGGGCCGGCCAGAACTCTACCCGGAACAACCCACCACCGTCAGGGGGTTCAAGCCCCAGATAGACGAGGCCGACTGGCTGCTCACCCAGGTGGTGCACGACCTCACCAATCAGGGCTACACCAACCGCTTGCAGCTCGAGGTGAAACTCGACGAGCTACCGGAATAAAGATGGCGGCAGAAGATAAACTGCCGCCACTTCATCGCCATGATATAAAATAAACACCGCAAGCAACTGATTATTAAAGACTTTTAAAATAAAATATAATCAAGGTGGTTGTAGTTAAGGTGTGACATAGCACCGCAATCCCATGATATTCAATGAATCGTAAGGGTTATAAAGTGGCACTAGAGGCCATAATCAGATATTGCGCCGCCATTTTGCCGCCACTGCTCCAGCGGATTAAGCCGGGCAGCCTCTTCAAGATGATCGGGGGCGAAGTGGGCATAACGCATCGTGTCACGGATGTTCGCATGACCCAGGATTTTCTGGAGAACCAGAATGTTGCCGCCGTTCATCATGAAGTGGCTGGCAAAGGTATGCCGCAAAACATGAGTGAGCTGCCCTTCCGGTAACTCGATCCCCGTCGTCTTCAACGCCCGCCCAAAATCCAGATAGCAGGGAGTAAACAAGCTCCCCCCTTTCACGCCAGCCATCAACTCATCGTAAAGCACCGGGCTGATCGGCACCGTCCGGTTTTTATTGCCCTTGGTGTTGGTATAGGTGATCCGGTACGGGGTCACCTGCGAGGTGGTCAGCGCCTCCGCCTCTCGCCAACGTGCGCCAGTCGCCAAGCAAATCTTGATGATGAGAGCCAAGTCTGGGTTGGGGTACTGTTGGGCAGCATGGAGGAGTTCGGCAATCTGCCCCGGCAGTAAGAAGGTCATATCAGAGTCGGGCGTCTTGATGCTTGTTGTCATTTGCAACGGGTGGGCATGTTGCCACTCCCCCAACCGGATAAGCTCACCAAACACAGCTTTGAGAAACGCCAGCTCCTGATTGACAGTTCGTGCGGTGATCGCCTTCTTGGCTCCCACATTCCAACCGTTGTCTATCTCCCCAGCCATTCGCTTGGCCCGATAGTGCGCCCACATCGAGGGGGTGATGTCGATCGCCTTGGGGTTGCCCATTCCGTTGCAGATGATCTGCAACTTGGCCAAGCGAACCTCACTGCGTTTTAGGGTCTGGCCGTGCAACTTGTACCAGAGGCCGATTAGCTCCTGCAGGGTACGATGCTCCTTCGCATCCTTCCCAAGCCAGGGCTTGGCCTGATGCTCATCCAGAATAAATCGTTCCCAAGCCAGCGCCTCGCCTTTGGTGACAAAGCGCTTGCGCTTGCGGGGGCCAGTGCGACCCTGAGGATAGACTTCAGCCAACCAAGGGTTGGCTGAACCATCGGAGAGTTTTCGGACGGTCATGGTGTCGCTAAAGCGAAATGCTCGACTGGGATGATCACTGGCTGGAAGGGATAAGGCGCAGCAAAGCGAACAAGAGGCTACATCCTGTGAACACGGCACCAAATAACCAGAGGTACATTTTGTTGAACCGAGCCTCCAGATCTACTTTCGTCGCGAACTTTTCATCCAGTTTCGACAACTTGTCCAACGCTGTTTGCTGGTTTGTTTTGACCCCTTCCAAGGAAACACGGATATCTTGCAAGGTCGAATTGATCGACTTCGCCGTTTCTTTTAACTCGCCAATGTCTCGTTTGATGTATTCGACGTCCGACTCCAAGCGAGCAACACGTGGTTCTAACATATCTCCACCTCCTCCTGTACCGCCTGACCCACCAAATTCAACGCCTTCTTGGTGCATAGACTTGTCCCTGTCAATTCGCAAACCAAAAACGTTTTGCCGCTCCCTGTTGCTCATGCTTCAGACTCCGATGCATTTCCTACTGAGGCTTTTTCACCAGCATTTTTGAGCCGTTTTTCTTCCGTCCACTTCAATAGTTTTTCAGCGTCCACGTTTAAAAAAGTGCCACAGGTGTCACATGAAAGTGGATAGAACGTCCACGTTTTATACGGTCCATGCATCTCGCATACCGCCATTTGATTTCGAAAATCCGAGTCCACACTGAGCTCAGTCGACCCCTTAGTTGAATCGATCGTCTCAATGTTAAAGAAGGTACTCTCGCATAGAGAGCACCGAGGAGTTACATCTTTTTCAGCATAAAAGTCCACGAGGTCCTGTACTCGAACCACCTCGTATCGCTTGCGCATTTCCGGATCCATTGATGCTCCCTATGGCCGCAATATGGTATTGATGACGATGCCTGCCTTCAGTTTTATCATGTTATCAAAGCGATTGATCTCACCGAAGACTGGATGGGTTTCTTCACGGAAATTTATCATCAGTACAAGCGGGTTTTACCGAGCAAGTAGGTGTCACTCTCGGCGCCGGTGAGTTTCCCCATTTCTGTACAAGTCGAGGCTACCTCTTCAACCACATAGCCCTGCTTGCCAAATTGGTTGAGCAAAGCCACCTCGGCAACGCCTTTCAGATCATCTGCTTTCCCTTCCCACACGACTGGGCAGAGCCCCATTTTTACGACTGACTTGTAAATGCCATCAGTAACCTTGGCTTGTGGCAGTACGATGTGCAGCACATCACCATTACGCTCAATTTGTGTTGGGGACCAGAGCTTCAATGCAGAGTCCAGTGCAGTGCCTGCATGACTAAAGAACGATACGAACAGCAGGCTCATCAGATACTTCTTCATGATTGCTCCTTATGTTTTAAAACTTCTTTCCAGCCCAGACCACCCGGCCAACTACATGCAGGTCCGCCCGTTGCTCCTTGGTGAAATCCCATGACTGATAGGTGGGGTTATCGCTGACCACTTTCACGTCACCCAGGGGAGAAAACTGCAGGCGCTTCACGAACAGCCCGCCCTCCATCCGAATAACATGTAAGCCATCCCTCGGCGCATCGCCGTTGGCCAGGTGCAGCAAGATGATGTCGTTATCAGAGATGGTGGGCTCCATGCTGTCGCCCTTCGCCCGGATCACAGCCAACCGCTCCGGTTTTAACCCTTCCTTTCTCAGCCACTCGGTACGGAACGCCATCGGCTCAGACTTCTGCTCGTCGCTGACAAACTGGCCATGGCCAGCCGATGCAAACACCTGGTAACTGTCGATAAAGGTGAAGTCGTCATTGGCCCCCATCAATGGGCTTGGGGCCACTTCAACTTTCGGGGTATGAGCCAGGTAGTCTGCCGCCGCTTCTTTGGCGTCTTTGGCTGATTCGCCTGATGAGGGGATAGCCGTTGCGCCAGCCAGGATGCGCTCCCAGTCATCGCCGCACGCCAACCACCTGAGATCAACGCCTGTGGCAACGGCAATCGCAACCAATCGCTCCACATTAGGCTGTGCATCCATCTGTTCATACTTATAGATGGACGAATCAGCCATCCCTACACGAATGGCCAGAGAACGTCTCGATTCCTCGCCTCTAACCTCGATAAGCCTTTTTGCGAACCCAGCAGAGTCAAACGAACCAACCTTAAATTCTTCCATAAGCGAAAGCACCATTGGCAAAAAATGGAGAATATGGGGTACGCGATCTTGACAAATCGCATGACCAGCTCCATCATCACTCTGCAATAAGGCAGAGAAAGGTGAATTTCTCAGCTTTATTTTAGAGTTGATAACGTCAAATAAAGGCGTATTAGCCGAAATAATAGAGAGAAGGTTTCCATCATGACACAAATGCAACCAGCATTCACCTTTCCGGTCTGCTCCAAGGAGAAGTTCGCCGAGATGACCGGTTTCACTGAGGACTACGTCCAATCCATGATCGAGGCAGGGCGCCTTCCTATCCTGCCGAAAACCGGACTGCGGCAAAAAGTGGTCATCAACCTTGAGGCGCTTCGGATGGAATGCCATCAAGCAGCACTTGTCTCTCGTTGAGTCTCTGTCATTCAAGGAAAGGCAACCATGTTTGAACAGAATGCATCCAAACAGCATAGCTACGAGGCTGCGTGCGCACTTTTCGCAGCAAGGTACAACCTAGCCGAGGTGGCCAGGTCAGCAGAGATTGGGGAGCAAATGCTGCGCAACAAGCTGAACCCTGACCAGCCGCATCAGCTGACGGCTAGGGATCTGGTTGCTCTCTACCACGCCACCGGCGATGACACCCTGTTTGATGGCCTGCTGTTTGACTGCCAACTGACCGCCGTTCGTCTGCCGGATGCTGCCCAGGTTGCCCCAGAGGCCCGCGCCCAGCAGGCGCTCAATGCAGGGGCCCAGATCCTGGGCGTCACGGCCCAGGCCACCACCCTCCTCGCCGGTGACCGCGTCACCAAATCACACCGAAACACCGTCGTCACCGGCATCTGGGCAGGCATCGAGCATCTTGTGCTGCTGGCTACCGAGGTCGAGGACCGCTTTCACGCCATCCCCAGCCTCGCGTGCGCTGCTGATATGGCCCGCGCCGCCATCGGCGCATAGGAGACCAGACCATGAGATTGATTTGCCCCCACTGCGGTTACCACGCGAATACCCGCACCTCCACCAAAATGAGCCCGCTGACAGGCCATGCCTATTACGCCTGCAGCAATGTCGACTGCGGCCACACCTTCAAGGCGGCGTTTGAAATCGTCGGCACCATCAGCCCATCCGCCATGCCCAATCCGGCCATCGTGCTGCCGTTCTGCAAGGGCGTGGGCAAAAACCACAAAACCATGTCGAAGAGCATCCCGCTCAAGGAGTCCGCATGAAGCTGCGCGCCGAGCAGCCGGGGCTGATCCCGCTGCCGTTTTTGCTGTTCAACCGCGCCACCGTCGTCACCAGCGGTGACGAGCCGGTGATGCGCAACACCACCCGTTTCGATGGCAGTTATCTGGAAGACAGCCAGGGCCGCCGTGGCTCGCTGCGCTTCCAGCCGTGCCATCAACCTCGCCCGCACTGGCTGACCAAGCTGCTGCTGGCATAACCGGAGGGCCACCCCATGAACACCGCACAGATTTTCGAGCTCGTTCAACAGCCCAGCGCCGCAGAGGTGGCGCTGGCAGAAATGCGCGCCCAGTTCGGCCGCAATGGGGCGGCCAGCCGCTGGTCACGCCTGCCGACCCGGGCCCGCGCCGTCATTTGTTACGCCGCCGGGGTGTCGACCACCCAAGCCGGGCGCGAGCTGGACCAGTTCGACTTTGACCAACAAGAGGCGATCCGCCTCGCCCTGGGGGAGCTGATGGCAACCCTGCATGAGTTTGATGGCGGCGTGCTGCACCGCCGCGAGTGGCACCGCACCACCCGCCGCATTGAGGGACCGACCCGCAGCGAGCGGGAACAGGCAGAACACGAGAACAAACGCCGGGCCGAGCTCAACGAGCAGGCCGGGATATTGGAAAGCCGCAGAGCGGTTTTGCAGAAGGTGGCCGGAAACGGCCAATAAAAAACCCCGCTATCGGTGCGCCAACACCAGCGGGGCTTTCAATCAATCAGCGAGGAAAACCTCATGAACAATCTTACAGCAGAACAGGCGATCCGCAAAGTCGCGAACAGCCTCATTAATACCCACCGCCCCCAGCTCGGGGCATGTCACAGCCTCGCCATCGAGGCGAGCCTTGAGGCGCTGGCCGAACTGGCCGACGAGCTGGCCCTGCTCGACATCTACGCAGAGCTGACCAAGCGCCTCGAGATCCTGCAGGGTGGCCAGCGGCCGCCGGTGCTGGATATGACTGCAACCAAACCGCACCTGCTCGCAGACCACCACGAAAACCAAAAGGGGTCAGCCTACACCCAAGGGTTTAACCGTGGCTGGACTGAGGCGGCCGTCCATCCCATCAAACAGTTCCCTGGCATCGAACAGGGCATGTATGAGCAAGGCCGAGCTGATGGGCGCCGCGCTTTTGAGAAAGCGTCGAAAACATGGTTCCAACCCATCTTTGCCAGTGAGCAACCAGGCGGTGCCCAATGATCGCCATCACCAGCAAGCACACCGCCCAATCCCCTGCCGATGCTGTCGCCTACCTGGTGCGCCACGGCTACATCAAAGTGCGCGGCCACTGGCTCAGAGGCCAGCGCCACGCCGCCCGTATCGAAACCCTGGCCTCCGGCCGCGCCTGTGTACTGGAAGGAGTAGCCGCATGAACAACATGAAATGTGAACAGTGCGGGCGTTACCGCCTGCCGGATCCGGCCGCCTTTCGCTGCGGAGACAAGGTGACCTTCAAGCGGGTGATCCAGCGCGCCAGAACCACCCAGCTCAAAGCTGTCGATGGCGTCATCGTCGAGGAAGGTGTCGCCACTGTGACAATCCGGGTTCGGGGTGGTGACAGGGTCCAAGTCGCGCGCACCGGCATCACCATGCAGGGCGCGCCGGGTCCACTGACCTATGAACTGTTCGGCATCTGCCGTTGCAACGGAGGTCAGGCATGAGCAAGACCATCATGACCCTCGCCTGCCTGAAACAGTGGATAGCCGAGAACGAAGCGCGCCTTGTACCCACTGCCCCGCTCTGCTGCTGCGGCGAACTGGGGATCTCCATCCGTATCGAGGCTGGCCACGTTGCAATCGACGAGCCGGATTACAGCGAAATGGAAGGGGGTGCCCTGTGACTGACGACCTGTTCGAACTGGAGCCGCCAATCGACGAGCTGGGCGGCGCCGAATCTGGCCCCGTCCATATGCAGCCGCCAGCACCGGTAAGCCCACTGACCAAGCACTGGGAAGCAGCGCAGGAGGAGTTCAACACCTCGGGCAGTGATGCCCGCCGAAACCGCAACATCGCCAAGGAGCTGCTGGCCCTGGGCGCCATCCGCGCCGTGTATTGGCTGGCGCTGGGTGGCGGTGAAGTCGCGCTGGCCACAGAGATCGCCGAGTGGTGGGCCGAGTGCGAGCCACTCCACGGACTGGGGGAGACCATCAAATGATCCACGACTTCTGGCTCGATGCCTTGTTGAGCGACGCCGCGCGCCGCCGGGAATACCAACTCGAGTTGCTGGATGCCCGCCGCCGTCCCTGCCGTCCCCACCGATACATCAAAACCCTGCTGGTCATGGTACGCGCGGCCCGCCGCTGCGAGCACCAATCTGCCGCCCGTCTGCGCCAGTCATACAACGGAGGCGCCATCTAATGACTCCCCAAAAACCAGCCGGGCTTGCCCCGGCTTTGGGCGTCGTGCGCCCTGCAAACAGCCATATCGTGACGCTTGAGCCCTGCACCAAGTGCCGCCAGATGGCGGTTTGCCTGCCGGTAGCGGGCCGACACGGTCGCCGCTCTTACCCCTACTGTGTCGAAACCTGCTGGCCACTGGCCCGCGCCGCCAGTGAAACCGTGGTGAAGACCGTCCCGGCCAATGCCCGCCCCTCGATGCGCTGCAGTTGCTGCGGCGAGTTCGGCCATGTGCGCCCGGTCATCCTTGTCGGCAACCGGCTCACCAGCCTGTTTTTCTGCGAGGCCACCTGCTGGTCTGATCGGCTCGCCACCCTGGACATGGTACCGACCTGCTCCACCTGCGGCCGCTACCTGCAACCCAACGAGTATGTGAACGGCAAGTGCGGGGTGTGTAAATGATGGACGCCATCACCAACCTGCACGGCATACAGCTGCCCCAGCACTATCTAGTCGGGCACCACGCCATCAACATGGCCGGGGCGGCCGAGCAACTGGCACGCATCGAGTGGCACGTTGCCAAGCCGCTGGCCGCAACCTTCCTGCGCCGCTACCCGGCCAACCCCAAGACCGCCAACATCTGGCTCCGCCGCATGGTCGACGCCTGTGCCGCCGCACAGAGCCGGTTTCCGGTACCGGTGATTGATCTTCGCAACGATGTGCGCCGCGAGCTGGTCGCCGCCGAGTGGGCCCGTCGCTGCCAGCAACTGCTGGCGGCGGCGGGCCATGATCGCACCGCCACCGAGCTGCTGGCCGATATCGGGGCCCAGGCCAAGGCGTGGCACTTCTGCCCTCCCCTCCCCATTCACCCGCGCACCAAGGTGGAGCGCCTGCTGGGCCGTCCACTGAGCCAGGAAGAGCGGGACGATCTGGCCGACGAGGTGGACAAGTTCGAAGGGGCCGCCGCCAGCTTGCTGGTGCGCCTGCTCGACGAGTCGTGGTGGCTGCGCAAGATCAACCGCGCCTGGGCCATCTACTGCGAGCTGATTGCCATCCTCACCGGCCAGGTGCGCAAGGGGGTCAGCCCCTACGCCAGTGCTCACGCGGTGCGTGAGTTCACCCAGCGCAAAGCAGCCCAGCAAGCCTGGATGGCGGGCATGAGCGCCGTCAATGAGGAGCTGGGGCAAGAGATTGACCTGGTCGATGCGGTGATGGGCTCGGTCGCCAACCCCGAGATCCGCCGTCATGAGCTGATGGTGCGCATGCGGGGCTTTGAAGACATGGCCCAGGAGCAGGGCAAACTGGGCCTGTTCCTCACGCTGACTGCCCCCTCCAGCTATCACGCCTGGCGCCAGGGCAGCAAAGACAAGGTGAAGACCTACCAGAACGAGAAGTTCAACGGCGCCTGCCCAACCGACACCAACCGCCTGCTGTGCAAACAGTGGGCGCGCTTTCGTGCCGCCTTGGCCCGCGAGGGGATCATGGCCTTCGGTTTTCGGGTGGTGGAGCCGCACCACGACGGCACCCCGCACTGGCACTGCCTGCTGTTTATCAACCCCGAGCACCAACGCGACTTTCTGACCCTGCTTGCCTACCACTTCACCGCCACCGAACGGGCCGAGCTCAAGATGCCCAACGGCGACCAACTCGATGCGCTGGCCGAGATGAAAATCCGCAACAAGATGCCGCGCATCAAGTGGCTGCTCGATGTGCACAGCCCGGCGGTGGTCAAGGCCATCAACCCACGAGTGAACTGGAAGGAGATCGACCCGACCCAGGGCAGCGCCACCGGCTACATCGCCAAGTACATCGCCAAGAACATCGACGGCCACAAGGTCGGGATGGATTACGAGGCCGAGGCCCCGGTCGACCACACCACCATCGCGGTCGCGGCCTGGGCGAGCTGCTGGCGTATACGCCAGTTTCAGCAGATAGGCGGCCCTGCCGTGAGCGTATGGCGCGAACTGCGTCGCCTGGGTGACGAGGTGATCGAGTGGGATTGCATCTTGGAGGCCGCCCGCACCGCCGCCGACAACAACCGCTGGGGCGACTTTATTGACGCTATGGGCGGCATTGACCTGCCCCGCAAAGAGCACCTTATCCGCCTCTCCAAGCGCCTCGATGAAGCCGCCAACAAGTATGGCGAGGATGTGCTGCGCCTGATGGGGGTGATCACTGACATCGGCCAGACCACCGCCATCACCCGCACCGAGGGCTGGCAGATCGTGCGCAAGGGGGTCAACGGGTCGGGTTTGGGCGAGCAGCGCGAGCATGCAGTGGGCGAGCGCAGCGAGTTGCCCTCAGGCGGCGGCAGCCGCCCCCCTCGGAGTTCTGTCAATAACTGTACGAAAGGATCCAAATCGGGGGTTAAAGGATCCACTCTGGCTAAAGAGTTGAGCCGTATGGGTCTTGATGTGAGTAACGAAGACCTGCTGCTGCAAGGCTGCATCATCAACGCCGACGGCCAATATGTGCGACTGGTCGGCGATCGGCTGATTGTGACCCGCACATGGCCGGGGGCGGGCGATGCTGTGGCCGACCAGCTGACCGCCGAGGTAGAGGCAGAACAGGCCAGTAAGCGGGCCGTCAGCAGCGACCAGCTCAAAAAGCAGGCCCGCGAGCTGGTGCACTCCGGCGACAGCGTCACCGAGTGGCTGGCCGCCCTGCCGCTGGCCAAGGCCGAAGAGGCGATCGCCATCTTCACCCGCCTGCTGGATGACGAAGAAGACCGGGCCAGTTACCAGCCCACCGAACAGGAGCAGGCCCGCGTCGCGAGCATGCAAGCCGACAACGACCGCCATCAGGCGGAGATTGCCAAGGCGCGGGCGCGCCTGGGCGTGGAATGAGGGGAAGGATATGAAGTGCATCAACTGGAATCAGGCCAGCGAACTGGGTCTTATCGTTCGCATCAACCGCGAGATCCTACACCCGCTGGGGCTGGCCATGGTACGCAATCCGGAGAACGGGACATCAGAGATGCTGATAGTAAGTCCAGATGGGATCTGGGAGTACGACAAGCAGCTGATGGCCAACGCACCATCCGTCAGCGAAGAAGAAGCAAGGGCAAAAATTGCTGAATGGACGAAGGAGCAGAAAGCATGAAGCACGACAACGACCACCTGAAATTCCCGTCGGGCAATACGGTTGAATTTTGCCGCAAGAAAGCCAAAAAGCTGGTGAAGGAAGAGAAAGCGAAAGGCAAGGAGTTGAAACTATCCAGGGCTCTGGACGTAGTAGCCATCAGCAACGGGATTCATGGTGGCTGGGCCGAGGCCATGCACCTGCTGGAAATGGAGGCCGCATGCTCCACGAAATGAAAGACTGGATTCGCCGCTATTTCGAGGCATGGCTGGTACTGCTGGCCGCAAAAATCCTGATCGGCCGGAACGTTCATCGCTGCAAGGTCGTATCTCGCAAGGACAACAACGACATGTGGTACATGGCCGAAGAGCTGGAGCAGATAGCCAAGCGGATGCGGAACAAATATGAGGGGCCAAGCTCATGACTGACATCATCAACCGCGGCGACGTCGAACGCCTGCTGCCACACTGCCTGCAGCTTTGGCCCACCATCAAGCAGCACCAGCCGGGATCGGCGGGGCGTGTCGCCATCACCAGCACGCTCGACAACATGCCGGCCGCTGACCGTCATATCTGCGATCTGCTGCTCGACCGCATGGAGCGGGTCATCCAGTTCGAGGATGCCTGGTTCCCGTTCTATCAAGGTGAGATAGACACCATCACCCCAACCAAGAAGGCAAAACGGGTGCTGCCTGCTGGCCAGACGGCAAAGCAGGTATGGAAGGACACCCGGGCGCGACAGGGGGCGTTTGCCAGAAGGGGGGCTATATGAGCAAACCAAAGGAGGCGAAGGAGCGAAAACAGGCCCAGCGTGCGAGACAATCAGCGTTAGGCATCACTCGCGTGGAGGTTAGGATGTCAGAACGGGAGCGCCAACAACTCAACCACCTGCGCATCGCTCGGGCTGGCAGCGGTGAGCCTTATTCCTCAGACGAGTACATCAGCACCCTGATCCGGCGGGATTGGGAACGGTGGATGTCGCAGACGGACAATCTTAAAATGCAGGTATGTAAGCATTGCAACCACCCTTTACCTGTCGGGTGCAATGGGGCATTTAAAGGGGAAAGCGCATGCTGGAAGACTGCGGGAGATAAAACCCTTGCATTGTAGCCAACGGTTTTTAAGGAAGGCACCAATGTAGCCAGTCTTAAAACCCTTGGCGGGCAGCCCTTAAAACCAAAATCGTGACCGGACACGTTACAACGATTACCATGACTGTCCAACGAAGAGAGGTGCCATGTGAGTTTTAATTTATGTGACCTACCCCAGGAGGAAAAGGCCCTGATCGAGGTCGACAAAGCTGCTGCCTATGCGGTGTGGAAGGAGCGCAACGGCAAGCTGGCCACGGCAGAGCTGGACAGTTCAGCCTTCACCGGTCATCAGCTTGAGGTCTTCACCAAGGCCTTGGCAAAGTACCGGGCCAGACCATAACACCATCTGCCAACCAGTTTAAAAGCCCCCTCATGCAGGGGGCTTTTTAATATATTCGATGTTGTGTACCTATTATGTACATAGGAGGGACACAATAGGTACATAACTGGTAAAAAGATATTCAATATATATATGTCGTATATACAATGGATATACTTTTAATATTAAAACAATAGCATGCCGTCGGTGGAAAATTGCTTACATACCCCCATTTAAAAATTGCCACCCATACCATTAAATGGGTTATGAAAACCAAAGACCCTCAACCCTCAAATCTGGGTTGAATGTCCACGCAAGACACGGTTCCACTGGCTTGTTAGGATGTTGTCCAACTCGGACACTGAGGCATGACTATGGTTTGCCTATGGCGATGATGTTTAGACAGACCAAAAGATTATTTAATATTTTATTTCACTTAGACCATTGACCAATAATATTTTTGGCGCATAAGATTCGACTCAAGCAAACAAGAAACCACGCTCCCTTCGCTGAGGGTGGCATCGTTTTATCTGTGTGAAAATTCTTTCGATGGTCACTATCCAGTGGTCAGCGATTTTTAATAAACCTCTGTCGGGAGTACATGCATGCAAGAGCCATCCATCGAAGCTATTTTGGAAGACCTGTATTTTATCGCCGGTAAAATCACTGACGATCATCGCCCTATGCCGCTTGGACGAGTCGAGTCAAGCATACGCCACCTGGTGGTGCTGGCCATGAAGGCCCTGGACGCCCAGCGCAAGTCCTACACCATCCACTGAGTGATGCTGGCTATGCCTTCACCACCGGCAGTTCGCCGAGCGCAGTGGTATAGCGGGGGCTTAACTGCTCCCGCTTCATCATCCACTCCCGGGTGTCACGGCCGCAGGCCGCAAAGTAGACCTTCCCCAACCGCCCCTGGTTGATCTTGTCGATAACCTGCATCAGCGCCTCGCTGCGCGGGGATTGCGGCTGTGCGGCGAACAGGTCGCCCTGCTGCATGTTGGCGGGGGTGAAGTCGGCCAGCATAACGCCCCCTTTCTGGTATCGCTGCTCATCGCGCCAGATACGGGGGAGCAGCTCCGGGATCAGGGCCAACAGCGCCCGGGTGTCTTGGGTGGGCGTGGCCAGCTTGGTGCTCACCTGGTTGCCGTAATAGGGTTCCCGGTCGCTGAACGGGCTGGTGCGAATGAACAGGGTCACGTGCCGGCAGCACATCCCCTCCCCCCGCAGCTTCTCGGCGGCCCGCTCCATGTAGCCGGCCAGCGCCTGATGCATAGAGCCTATCTGGGTGATGCGCTCCCCAAACGAGCGCGAGCAGATGATCTGCTGCTTGGCCTGGACCTCTTGTTCCAGCTCGGCACAGGGGATCCCTCGCAACTCCTGCACCGTGCGCTCGACCACCACGCCATAGCGGCGCCGCAGCGCCTTGGGGTCGGCAGCGACCAGCTCGGCCACGGTCTTGATGCCCTGGGCCTCCAGTTTGGCCGACAGCCGCCGACCGATGCCCCATATCTCGTCCACTGGGGTGATCGCCATCAGCCGAGCACGCCGCGCTTCATCCCGCAGATCCACCACACCGCCGGTGGCCGGCCACTTCTTGGCGGCATAGTTAGCGAGCTTGGCGAGCGTCTTGGTGGGGCCGATGCCGACCCCCACGGTCAGCCCGGTCCACTGCTGCACCCGCTCGCGAACTTGGCGGCCATAGGCAACCAGATCGCCCGCCCAGGACTCGCTCAGTTCGATGAAGGCCTCGTCGATGCTGTAGACCTCCACCGCCGGGGCCATCCCCTCCAAAATGGTCATCACCCGGTTCGACATGTCGCCATAGAGGGCGTAGTTGCTGGAGAACCAGACCCCGCCCATGGCCTCGAAGAATTGACGGATCTGGAAGTACGGTACCCCCATCTTTATGCCGAGCGCCTTCGCCTCGGCCGAACGGGCCACCACACAGCCATCGTTGTTGGAGAGCACGATGATGGGCCGCCCCTTGAGGTCTGGGCGAAACAGCCGCTCGCAACTGGCGTAGAAGTTGTTCACGTCGACCAGGGCGACGGCGTTGCGCTTGTTCATGGGGTATCTACCTGGTGCACGACAAAGGCCACCACCCCGAAGATTTCCAGCTCCTGCCCATCGTTGAAATGGATGGGGCGATAGGCCGGGTTGCCAGGGAGCAAGGCCACCGTGGGATCAAGCTGCAGCTTCTTCACCGTGAACTCGCCATCGACCGCGGCGACCACCACGCTGCCATGCCTGGCCTTGCGGCTGCGGTCGACGACCAGCAGGTCGCCATCGCGGATCCCGTGGTCGACCATGCTGTCACCGGCTGCTCGCACGAAGTAGGTGGCCGCCGGGTGGGCCACGCACAGCTGATTGAGGTCTATGGTCTGCTCGGTGTAGTCCTGTGCCGGCGACGGAAAGCCGCAGGCCACCGGGGAGAGGAACAGGGGGAGCTCCAACAGGGGAGCATCGGGAGCGGGCTGAGCAAACATGGGGATTATCTCTATGCGCTGTATAAAAACACAGTATAGCAACCAACCCAAAGAGGATCACCGTTCGGCGTTTGACTCCATACCAAGTACAGCATTCGTTAATAAGAGCAATAATCCATGTGGATTAATCAATATGTATTTGAGAAACTAGTAAAATTGCAATAAATTATTTTTGTAATATTTCACCACAAGGGCATCATATGAATGATAGTGTTAATTCAATAAAAGAGTTTCTTGCATCTAGACTAAATAATGTATTGATAGGCAGTTTTATATTATCGTGGATAGTGAGCCACTCACGGCAGATATTAACCTTCATATTCAGCACCCGAGAGGAAAAACTAGCTATTATAAATGAATATCAACCAACCTTGCATTACGACCTAATAGTGCCTATTGCAATATCGCTCTTCTACATAATATGCATCCCAATATTAGGTGAAATACTGAAACGTTACGTAACAAATAAAATATTCTCTCTGGAAATTGAAACTGAAGCGAATCGAAAAAAAATTCAATTAATGGCACAAAGCTCAACGTCCATACTCGAGGCGAAAGCGTCTAATGAGTATGGTCGACAATATGCATTCAATGAATTGGATGAGTGGATAAAAAATAAAAATGAAGTGACAAAACAACTGGTTGAATGCGAGGCGCAGATTAAATACCTGAAAGCAGAAGTTGCACAGACATATCAGTCAGAACAGCTGTTCAAAAACAACTGCGATTATTATAAAACAGTTTACGAACAACTCTCCAGGTCTATAGATGCATCCTTCAAAAGGATTTCAAATATAATAGACCCCCAGCAAAATAAATTTCCCATAGAGGAAAATGCAGAGGGGAAATATGACCGCCACTCTAAAGAGTTCTACACCAACACTGCACTAGAAATTGTTTCCAGCTTACTCAACATGGCAGCAAGAGCTAATGACAAGCCACATCGAATACAGACCCCAAATGATACTTGGACGCCACCTGTAAATGAGAACCCAATTAAATGCATAGAGAAATTCATAAGCGATGCAAACAAAATAAACGATGAGTAAGGAACTATAAAAAGCATGATTACATAGTAAAGACTCATAGCTCGTTAATAAAACATATAAGTGAAAGGATCTGAAGGATTTTGAAGGATCGCAAAAAGGATCTGGCAGGGTGCGCGCGGCCAGTGCTGGCGCGGGGAGCAGCCGGCCGCCAGCAGCCTTTCACCCGAATGGAAATCGACACAGGAAGCGCGCAGGCGAGGCGGGGTCCCGATTGCGCGCCAGCGCTGCGCAGGGGGTCGCAACAGGCCGCCATGGCTCACCGGTGAGCGCAGGGAGAGCCTGTCGGATTTGGGCGCGGTGCTGAGTGGGTTTGAAGGGCGATCGCGTAGCGGGCAGCTGACGAGCCTATACAGGGGGTGAAAGAGGTGAGCCAGAGGGCGGCCGGCCAATGCCATGCGCCGGCAAAAGAAAACCCCGCCAGGTGGCGGGGTGTCGGGATGCGATCGGAAGGTCAGCGCGGCAGGTCGCCATGGCTGGCCTGCTCGATGCCGGCGGCCAGCTTGTAGGGGTTGAACCGGATCACCTCATCCCCTGCCCAGTCATTGAGCGCCAGCAGGCTGGCCTTGATGCTGTCGATCTCGTTGATGTCGAACACCTGGGCGGCCTTGGTCACATCGCCAAACCCGCCGGTGCTGTTCGGCATCACCCCCATCAGCTGGGGCGGTACCCGGTGGGTGGCCAGCTGGTCATCCCGGCTCACGTTCTTGATGCTCAGAAAGTCATCCTTGGCCGCTACCTCGGCCACCGGGATAAGCTGCACCCCATCTTTCTTGCCGCCCGGAGTGTAGAGCAAGAGGTTGCGGAAGTTGCCGGGCCCCTTGCTCTGGCGCAGGGCTTCACGCAGCTTGGCGATGTCACCCTCGTTTTGCACCGCATCGGTGATGTGCATGATGAAGCCGGCATGGCTGCCGTTCTCATAGTAGCGGCGCCGGAACAGCGTGGCCGACTCATTGAGCAGGGTAGAGTTGAGCCCGCCGACATAGTCGGGGATGCCGTAGATCTCCTGGTTGATGTCGCTCTCCATCACATGGCCCACCCGCCCGGCCGGCAGCGCCTGCTCCTGCCCGGGCTGGGCAATCCACCAATAGGTATCCAAGTCCAGAGCGCGCCGGGTGTACTTGGCCCGCAGGTGGTCATAGCGCAGCACCCCGCCGAGCCGGTTCTGCACCGCCTGCAGATAGCCGTTGCCGAAGATCAGGTAGTCCAGCGCCAGCCCGGTGAAGGCGGCCAGGCTCAGTTTCGGATGCGGGATGAAACAGGAGCGCAGAATGTTGCGCTTCACCTGGATGGCAGAGGCATGGTGCACCCCGGCCCGATAGACCCGCGACAAGCCATTGAGCGAGAGCGGCGGTTCATACCAGCGCCCGTTGTGCATGGCTTCCAGGTAGTCGAACACCTCACGCTGACTGAGCACGGGCACCGGCTCACCGAAGGTAAACGCCTCGATGGTCTGGCTGGTTGCGGCTTGGGTCGCCGTCACCGGCGAGGTATGGCGCTGCGGGCGGCGCTTTCTCATGAGAAAATCTCCATCATGCTGGTATTGGCACCGGTGGCACCTGCCAGCGGTTCGTGTAACAGGGCCTGCATCGTTGCCCAGGCAATATCGGCGTGGCTGGTTTCCTCTGACCGGCTGGCCTCAAAGGTCGGCATCTTACCGCCAGCAGTCACAGCGCGGCGGATGCTCATAAACGCCTGCGCGAGGTCAGTCATGCCGCAGTCAAACTCCAGCCGGCCCTTGTTCATCACATCCTGGGCCTTCATCACCATCTGAATTTTCACACTCGGGTTGTACTGGATAGGGGTCACTGCCGGGTAGAACTGCTTCACCAGCTGATAAACCCCCTCCCCGATCCCGGTCGTGTCGATGCCGATGTAACCGACGTTGTAGCGCTCGCACATGGCCTTGATGGCCCGCGCCTGGGCGTCGAAGTCCATCCCGCTCCAGCGGTGGCGCTCGAGCACCCGAAACTTGCCGCCAGGTACTGCCGGCGGTGCCAGCACGACGCAGCCGGCACTATCGCCCTGCCCGCCCTTGGCCGGGTCATAGCCGATCCACACCGAGCGATGACCGAGCGGGCGCATCGCGTGGGGCTTGTAGTCCTCCCACAGCTCCCAGCTGTCGACCATGCAGCGCTGCAGCATGGCGAGCGGGAATACGCTGTCAGTGTCATCAGCAAACTGACACATCAACAGCTGGTTATAGTCATCAGGGGAGTAACGGCGCCGCAACCGGTCCAGGTCGAACAAGTCACACCCACCACGCACGGCATCCTCAACCGTGACGATCTGTCGCCACTGGCCATCACCGCACAGCCTCCCGCCATGCAAGGCCGTATGGTCAACGTCGAACTTGATGTGCTCGTTCTTCGGGCGCCCCTTGTTGAACATCGCCCCTGACCAGAACGGATAGGCATCATGTGACAGGCTTGATGGGGTCGAGAAATAGGTCAGCCGCCAAAACTTCTGCATCGCCATGCCGCTGGAGACCTTGTAGAGCTCCTGAAACTTGGGTATCCAAAAATACTCGTCGATGTAGAGGTTGCCGTGATAACTCTGGGCTGTGCGGGAGTTGGTACCTAGGAAGTAGAGAATGGCGCCATTGCCGAGCGTAATGGGGTCACCCTTGAGCTCAACACCGACCTCCTGCGCGAAAGCCAGAATGTACTGCTTGAACTGATGGGCCTGAGCCTTGCTGGCTGACAAAAAAATCTGATTGCGGCCAGTGGTCAACGCATCAATCAGCGCCTCCCGCGCAAAGTAGAACGTGGCCCCGATCTGGCGGCTCTTGAGCAGGTTGCGCTCTGTGTGCTGCAAGCCGGCCTGATACCACACCTTCTGATAGCCAAACATATTGCCGTGGAACAGCTCGCCCAGCTTCTCGAGCTGAGCCTCATCAAAATTGTTGCGTACCGGCGCCTTCTTCGGCCCCTTGTTGCGGTTCGCCACATTCGGGTTGAGGTCGGCCTCGTTGCCGCCGTTGCTATACCGGTTGACCCGGGCGATCCGCTCCAGCTGGCGGCCAAGCAGGTCAATCTCCTTGAAGTCGCCGCCGGTCTTCACCTCCTTGGCGATCAGCTGACACATCCGCGATTCAATGGCGAAGTCGACCCGGTCAATGGGTTTGATGTCATCCCAGCCGTCGCGCTTCTTCCAGGTCGAGACAGTCCCCTCTGGCACAGCCAGCAATTCAGCGATGGCGCGCAGCGGGTAGCCCTGGAAGAACAGGTGCATGGCCTGCCGTCTGGGTTCGATATGGGGGAAAAGTAAGGGTGCTGTAGTCATGGCGCCAGTCTACCCAGCCAGACTAACCGCCAACGCCCCACCGCCATTGTGTAGCGCTCTTACACAATGGCGGCCGATTGCACGATCCCGTCGCTCACCCAGACCATAACCACGACATCACCACCCAATCACCAAAGGGATCCCAGCTCATGGCGAAGAAAGCAAAATTCAAGCGCGTCGCGGTGGCAGGCCAAACCACCGACGGCCGCACCATCGCGCCGGAATGGCTCACCCAGGCGGCCAAGAACTACAACCAGGAAAAATACGGCGCCCGCGTCAACCTCGAACATTTCCGCAGCCTCTACCCTGACAGCGCATTTCGCGCCTATGGCGATGTGCGCAGCGTCTACGCCGAAGAAGTCGAGATCGATGGCGAAAAGAAAATGGCCCTGTTTGCCGAAATCGACCCAACCGACGATCTGATCAAACTGACCAAGGCGCGCCAGAAGGTTTACACCTCCATCGAGCTGGACCTCGACTTTGCTGGCACCGGTGAAGCCTATTTGGTAGGCCTGGCCGTCACCGACAGCCCGGCAAGCCTCGGCACCGAATACCTGCAATTCTGCGCAGGCGCAGGTGAGAAAAGCCCGTTGGCATCCCGCAAACAGAAACCGGCCAACTTGTTCAGCTCAGCTATCGAGACGGAGATCGAACTCTCTGACGAAGGCGATAAAGGCCCCTCTCTGGCCGAGCGCATCGCCGCCCTGTTCTCCACCCACAAGAAGCAATCCACCGCCGATTTCAGCGATGTGCACCAGGCCGTCGAGACCGTCGCGAAAGAGGTAACCAGCCTCGATGCCGGCATGCAGAAGAAGTTCACCGAGCAGGCCCAGACCATCACCGAGCTGACCGGCAAGCTGGACGCCACCGCCAAGGCGCTGGCCGACCTCACCGCCAACCTGGAAGGCCAGGAAGATTTCAGCCACAAGCGCGATCCCGCCACCGGTGGCGATGGCACCACCACCGTATCCACCGATTGCTAAGGAGCATCATCAATGCGTAACGAAACCCGCGTGAAGTTCAACGAATACACCGGTCAGCTGGCCAAGCTCAACGCCATCACCAGCGCCATGGTGCAATTCAACGTGCAGCCGAGCGTCCAGCAAACGCTGGAAACCAAAATGCAGGAGTCAGTCGAATTCCTGCAGATGATCAACGTCATCCCGGTCAACGACATGAAAGGCGAAAAGGTGGGCGTGGGTATCAGCAGCACCATCGCCGGTCGCACCGACACCACCACCAAAGACCGCCAACCCAACGATCCGAGCGCCCTCTATGACCACAGCTATGAGTGCGCCCAGACCAACTACGACACCATGATCGGCTATGCCAAACTGGATGCATGGGCCAAGTTCAAAGACTTCCAGACCCGCATCCGCGACGCCATCATCACCCGTCAGGGGCTTGACCGCATCATGATCGGCTGGCACGGCACCAGTGCCGCCAAAGACACCGATCGCAAAGCCAACCCGCTGCTGCAAGATGTCAACATCGGCTGGCTGGAACATATCCGCCAGGACGCACCGGCCCAGGTCATGAAAGAGGTCAAGCCGGGCAGCGGCAAGATCTACATCGACCAGACCAATGGCGACTACAAGAACATCGACGCAGTGGTGTTCGACGTCGTCAGCGAAATGATCAAGCCGTGGTATCAGGACGACACAGATCTGGTGGTCATCTGTGGCCGCAAACTGCTGTCTGACAAGTATTTCCCCATCATCAACGACGCCGATGACAACCAGAACAAGCTGGCCGCCCAAGTGCTGGTGAGCCAGAAACAGATCGGCGGCCTCAAGGCTGTGCGCGTCCCCTTCTTCCCGGAAGATGCACTGCTGGTCACCAAGCTCGACAACCTCTCCATCTACTGGCAGGAAGGCGCCCGCCGCCGCCACATCGAAGAAGAGCCGAAGCGCAACCGCATCGTCAACTACGAAAGCTCCAACGATGCCTACGTGGTTGAGGATTACGACTGCGCGGCGCTGGTTGAAAACATCGTCATCGCACCGAAACCGGCCGCATAAGGGGAATGACATGACATCACCCGCCCGCGCTCACCGCGAACGTATGCTGGCCGCCCTGCAAGGGGCGGCCAATCCACAGTTCGACCAACAACGTGCCAACGCCTACGAGCTGCAGCTGATGCAGTTGGCCGAACACCGCCGCACCCTCAAAGGCATCCAGAGCATCGAGCGCAAGATCGACGCCAAGCGCACCATGCTGCCGGTCTACAAGCCGTGGATTGATGGCCTGCTGGCCGCCGACCGGGGCGGACAAGATGACGTCCTGGTCACCGTCATGCTCTGGACCCTCGACACCGGCGATCTCGAAGGGGCATTCAACATGGCTGACTACGTGATCCGCCATGGCCTAAGCACCCCGGACCGCTACGAGCGCACCGCCGCCACCCTGATCGCCGAAGAGGTAGCCGACACCGCCATCAAGCTGCAAGAAGCAGGCGCGGGCCCCAGTTATGGCCTGCTGTGCGCTTACCTCGAGCTGCTGACCGACTGCGACATCTTCGACCAGGTGCGCGCCAAGCTGCACAAGGCCGTGGGCCGCGCAGCACTCGCCGACGGGTTCAAGGAGCAGGCCGCCCAGCACTACCGCCGCGCCATCGAGCTGCATGACAAGGTCGGCATCAAAAAAGAGCTCGAAGTGCTCGAGCGCGAACTGAAAAAAGAACAGCAACCCGACGCCACTGGCGGCGGCAGCTAACCGAGCGAACCCCGCACCCTGGGCGGCTCGGGCCTGACGAATGCGTTTCGCATACCAGACGGCCCGACCACCGCCCAACAAACGGGCTACCACCAGAACCAGGAGCACCATGAGCACCGGATTAATCGCCACCGCACCGCCCGCACCGGATGAAGGGCAAGTCACCAGCGACCCGTTCTGGCCGGCCATCTCACTGGCTGACCTGCGCGACACAGTCAGGCTCGATGGCACCGTCACCGCCAAGCGCCTCACCCACGCCGTGATCGACGCCGTCACCAGCGTCAACCGCGATCTGGCTCAGTGGCGCACCGCTCGCCAGGCCGAAGGCCACACCACCATGGCCGCCGTGCCGGGCGAACTCATCAACAACGAATCAGCACACCTGCACAGCTACCGGCGCGCCGTCTACGCCATGACCCGCGCCAACCTGCTGGAACGCTACACCGACTACAGCGCCACCGGTGACGGAGTCAAAGGGGCAGACGCCAAAGTGGTGAGCTCCGATGACCTTTACCGCGACGCCCGCTTTGCCATTCGCGACATCATCGGTACCACCCACATCACAGTGGAGCTCATCTGATGCAACTGCGCAGCCAGCAGGGTGACACCCTCGATCTAATCCTGTTCCGGCATTACGGCTACACCGCAGGCATCACCGAGCAGGTGCTCGAACTCAACCCCGGTTTGGCCGAGCTCGGCCCCATCCTCCCGACCGGAACCCTCATCACAATGCCAGGGGCCCCCACCCAGGCCGAGCAGCCGCTGATCCAGCTATGGGACTGACCATGAGCCGCCTCGACGACGAACTCGAACGACTGGCCGACATCAGCGAGCAGCAACTCGCTGCCCGCATCCACGCCGCCCGCATCAGTGGCACCGGCCCGCACTACTGCATCGACTGCGAAAACCCCATCCCGCAGGCGCGCCGTGAAGCGATCCGGGGCTGCGAACGCTGCGCCGAGTGCCAGACCATCCACGAATTCCAAACCGCTCGCCACTACGGCGGCAAACGATAAAAACAGGAGAGCACGATGCCAGAACCGATTTCATCCAGTGCAGCAACCAGCACCCTTACCGGTCTGGCGCTGCTGTCACTCTTCCCAGGCCTTGATATCGAAGTGGTGCTGGCAGCATTCGCCGGGGCCATGGTGTTCATCGCCACCACCACAGAACTCGGCAACCTGCGCAAAGCAGGACTGTTTGTCGCGGCGTTCATCATCGGGCTCCTCTTTGCCGATCAGGTGGCTGCCATCATGACAACGGTTCTGCCTGTCAAGGCTGCCGGCAGCCCGCGCGCTATCGGTGCCTTGCTGGCCTCGGCGATGGCCGTCCATTTGTTGCAATGGGCCTTGCGCAAAGCGCCGGAAGACCTGTTCAAACTCCGCAAAGGGGGCTGACATGCTGACCATCCTCTACGCCATGATCTGCACCGCTATCGCCATGCGCATCGCCACCTTCAACCGCAACGGGGGCGACTATCGCCCCCTGCCGGCACTGCTGGCATGGGTCATCACCGTCGCCGCCGGGTCCGTGCCGCTGCGCGTCCTGCTCGGGGTCATGCCAGCGCCAGACCCAGCCGCTGTATTGCTAGCAGCCGTCCTGCTCACCGCCCTGATCGGCTCTCGCGGATCCGTCATGCGCCTGCTGCCGCGCCGCCGCCAGCAACCGACCACCGCCAGCCACCTGAACGGGAGGTTCCAACCATGAGCCTGAAAAAAGGGGATACCGGCACCGCCGTTGCCGATCTGCAGCGTCGCCTGACCAAAGCCGGCTATCAGGTCGAGCCGGATGGCTGGTTTGGCGATGCCACAGAGCGCGCCCTGCTCGCCTTCCAGCAGGACTACATGATCGCCGCCATCGGCCAAGCAGGCCCCCGCACTATGGCAGCCCTGCTCGGCAGCGAGCGCGGCAACCAGCTGACCATCAACCACATGCAGAGCGGAGCTGATCTGCTGGGCCTGCCACTCGCCACCATGGCCACCGTCGCCCAGGTCGAGAGCATTGGCGAAGGCTTCACCCAAGACCAGCGCCCGGTGGTGCTGTTCGAGCGGCATGTGTTCTACAAGCAGCTCACCAAGCACCTGGGAAAAGCCACCGCCGACCAGATGGCCGCCAGTTACCCCAACCTGGTCAACCCCAAGCGCGGCGGCTATGCGGGCGGCGGTGCGGAGTGGGAACGGCTGCAGCTCGCCATCAGCCTGCACCGGGATGCCGCCATCGAGTCGGCCAGCTGGGGCATGTTCCAGATCATGGGCTACCACTGGCAGGCGCTGGGCTTCGCCTCGGCCAGCGACTGGCAGGCCGCCATGCAGCGCAGCGAGGTCGACCACCTCACCGCCCTGTGCCGCTTCATCCAGCAAGACCAAGCCATGCACAAGGCGCTGCAGGGCCGTAAATGGGCCGACTTCGCCCGCCGATACAACGGGCCGGCCTACAAGGACAACGACTACGACACCAAGCTGGCCAAGGCATACGACCATTTTGCCAAGGTCTACCCGGTGAAGGAGGTAGCAGATGCCTCGGCCTAAGTGCGGTCACTTGGCAGGCAAAACCTGCACCAAGCTGGATGCGAAGTGTCTGGAATTACGCTGGCTTGGTGGCTGCGTGGTCTGCCCGTTCAGAGGATGTGGCCAGAACAAGCCGCAGCCAACCCAGCCACCGAGGAAACCGTAATGGCATTACTACGCTCCCCCCTCACCTGGTTGCTGCTGGCGCTGGCCATCGCCTTGGCCGGCTGGGGCTGGTCGGCCACCTCGGCAGCGACCGCCAGGGGCAAGGTCGACACCCTGCAAACCGACCTCAAGGCCGCAAACGACAAAGCCAAAGAGGCTGAGCAACGGGAAAAGCTCAAAGACGGGGCCATCGACCACCTCACCGGTGAACTGACCGCCCAGGCAACCGCCGCCGCCACGCTGCAGCGCGAGCTTGGCGATCTGACCATCACGGCCGCCATCAGGGCCGACACCATCAAGAGGCTCAAACGTGAAAATGCCGAACTCAAGGAGTGGGCTGATCGCCCTCTGCCTGATCCTGTTGTCAGGCTGCTCAAGCGCCCCACCATTACCGGCGCCGCAGATTATCAGGCTCACCTGTCAGGGCCTGACCCCCTGCCAGCTGCCGCCGGCCAGCCCGGCCAATAACGGCGATCTGCTCGACCAGCTGACCCAGACCGAGGCCGCCTGGGCCACCTGCGCCGCCCAGGTCGACAGCATCATCGCCTGCCAGCAACGGCACCAAAATGGGAGGGAAAATGGAAAAGCCAAAACAGATCCGTGAGGTGTTGCAGCAGTGCATCCCGCTGCTGCGCCAGAACCCGGATCACATGATGATATTCGTCGACAAGGGCAAGCTGGTTGCCACCGGCGCCGCCAGCCTATCGTTTGAATACCAGTACGAACTGACCATCATCGTGGCCGACTTTGCCCAGAACGTGAACACCGTCATGGTGCCGCTGCTGGCATGGATCAGGCAGTACCAGCCAGAACTGATGATGAACAGCGACAAGCGTGAAAACGCCATGCGGTTCGAAGTCGAGATCCAGAACAACGAAACCTGTGACATCGAAATCAAGCTGCCACTGACCGAGCGGGTCAAGGTCTGGAAGGATGAGCAGGGCCTGCACTTCGAACACCTGCCGGAGCCGCCAGAAGACCCCTACGACGGCATCACCTGGGAACTGTTTATCAACGGGGAATATCAGCCATGGCCGCCGACATCGACCGTCTGAACGACTTCGCCGCCAGGGTAGAGCTGATAAGGGCCAACCTGTCGCAGCGGGAACTGGCCAAGTTTGCTGACCAGATGGCCAAAGAGATGCGCGAAAGCAACGCCAAGCGCATCAAAGACAACGTCACCCCGGAAGGGGACAAGATGGACCCGCGCAAACCGCAACGCGGCAACCGCGAAATAAAGTTCATCTACACCACCAGTGACAAAGAAGTGCGCCACCTGAAAAGCTGGCGGGGTACCCGCAGCTACATCATCGGTTTCGACATCATGCGGGGCGGTATCCGCACCTTCAAACGCTCCCGCATCAAGCGCTTCATCAAGGTCGATGCCAGTAAGGGCGACACCATCAACAAAAGCCGACTCAAGCGCAAGATGTTCTCCCGCCTCATCAAATCGACCTGGCTCAAGGCCAAGGGCTACAGCGACAGGGCCGAAGTCACGTTCGCCAGCACCGCCGAGAAAATCGCCCATATCCACCACTACGGCCTGAAAGACAAAGGCAGCAAGGGGCAAGACATCCAGTACCCAGCCCGCCGCCTGCTGGGCATGGACGCCAACGACATCGACAGAGTGGAAGACCAACTGCTGGCCCAACTCACTAAAGGGTTATAACCGCCGCCATTGTGTAAGCGCGCTACACAATGGCCGTCCCTCGCCTTCCCCGCCATTGCCCAAAACAATGGCCCCATGCAACTGACCCTGATCGAACTCCAACGCCAGCTCGACAACCTGATCCGCATCGGCACCGTCACCGCCGTGCGATCAGGGGAATGTCGCGTCAAAACCGGCGACCTCATCACCAACTGGCGGCCCTACCTCACCGAACGGGCCGGGAACAACCGCACCCGCCATCGCCTCTCCATCGGCGAACAGGTCATGTTGTTGTCAGTCAGTGGCGATCTGCGCAATGCGTACATCGTGGGCTCCCTCAACGCCGCCGCCGCAGACGAGCCACTGGCTGACGATGACAATCCAGACCTCGACCGCACCGAATACAGCGACGGCGCCATCATCGAATACAACCCGCAAACCGGCGAGCTCAATGCCACCGGCATCATGGCGGCCAGGGTCAAAGCCAGCGTCAGCGTGACGTTCGACGCCCCCAAGGTCATCTGCACCAACCTGCTGCAGGCCAAGCGCGTGATCAGTGAAACCGCCAAAGTCGGCGCCGTCGAAGTCGGTACCCACGGCCACACAAAAGTGCAGCGCGGCAGCGACACATCAGGGGGCCCGGTATGAACTGGCTCGGCATGAATGCAGCCACCGGCCGCGCCATCAGCGCCACCGACCACATCATCCAGTCGGTGCGCGACATCCTCATCACCCCGGTGGGATCGCGGGTCATGCGCCGCGACTACGGCAGCGAGCTGTTCTACCTCATCGACCAGCCATTGCACCAGGTAACCCGCTTGCGCCTGATGGCCGCCACCGTGCAGGCCCTCATCAACTGGGAACCGCGCATCACCATTACCCGGGTCGATGTGCTGACTGGCGCCACTGCCGGCGCCTTGACCATCGAGCTCACCTGGCAGCGCAAAGATGGCGGCGCCCAGGAGTCTGCCAGCATCACCATCCAAACCGGAGCCGTCCAGTGAGCACCATCACCCTCTCCCAACTGCCACAGCCTGATGTGGTCGAACTGCTGGACTTCGAGACCATCCTGGCCGAGCGCAAAGCCTATTTCGTCAGCCTCCACCCGGCAGACCAACAAGCCAGCGTCGAGGCCACCCTGGCGCTCGAGTCCGAGCCCATCACCAAGCTGCTGCAAGAGAATGCCTATCGCGAGCTGATCCTGCGAAGCCGCATCAACGATGCCGCCGTCGCCAACATGCTGGCGTGGGCCAAGGGGAGCGACCTCGACAACCTGGTGGCCAACTGGAATGTGCAGCGGCTCATCATCCAGCAGGGCGACCCCACCGCCACCCCACCGGTGCCAGAAATCAAGGAAGATGACGAAGCCCTGATCCTGCGCGCCCTGATGGCGTGGGATGGCCTCAGCGTCGCCGGCCCGACCGGGGCCTATGAGTATTTCGCTCTCTCTGCTGATGGCAAGGTGGCAGACGCCAAAGGATCCAGCCCATCGGGCGCCGTGGCCATTGTCACCATCCTCAGCACCGAAGGGGACGGCACCGCCGACGCCGCGCTGATAGCCAAGGTCGACAAAGCCCTGAGCCACGAAGACCGCCGCCCGGTGGCCGACCGCCTCACCGTACAGAGCGCGGGGATCATCCGTTACAGCATCACCGCCAAGCTGCATATCAGCAGCCAAGGGGCAGAGGGAGACGTGATCCTGCAGGCCGCTCGTGACAAGCTGGCCGCCTTCATCAACCCGCGCCGGCGCATCGGTATCGAGGTGCCGCGTTCTGCCATTGATGCCGCCCTGCACGTGCAAGGGGTCAGCAAGGTCGACCTGATCGGCTGGGCAGACATTACCCCCAGCCCCACCCAGGCGGCCTACTGCACCGGCTTCACCGTGGAGCGGGCATCATGACCACCCTGCTGCCGCCCAGCACCAGCCGCACCGAGCGCAACCTGGCCACTGCTGGGGAGCAGGCCATGCAGTTGCCGCTCCCGTTTCGCTCACTCTGGTCACCCTGGACCTGCCCAACCCACCTGCTGCCCTATCTGGCCGCCAGTTGGAGCGTCGATCGCTGGGATGACAAATGGCCAGAGGCCACCAAACGACAGGTCATTGCCAATAGCTACTTCGTGCACAGCCACAAAGGCACCATCGGCGCCATCCGCCGGGTGGTCGAGCCGCTGGGCTACCTGATCCGGGTACTGGAATGGTGGCAAGAAACCCCGAATGCCGCCCCTGGCACCTTCAAGCTCGACATCGGCGTACTCGACACCGGCATCACCGAAACCATGTACCAGGAGCTGGAACGGCTGATCGCCGACGCCAAGCCCATGACACGCCACCTGACCGGCCTTGCCATCAGCATGGAGACCCGTGGCCCGCTCTATCTGGGGGCAGCCTGCTACCTGGGCGATGAGCTCACCATCTACCCGTACAGCCCAGACGTGATTGAAGTCAGCGGCTCACAGTGGCACGGCGGCATCACCCACACCATCGACACCTTGACCATTCAACCGCAACAAACAGGAGGTGCCGCTTGAGCGCCATCTATTTCGCCATTCCAACCAATGCAGGGCAGGCAAAAATTGCCAACGCCATCGCGCTGGGAGTGCCGCTGAAAATCACCCACATGGCCGTCGGCGATGGCAACGGTCAACCTGTCACGCCAAACGCGGCCCAAACTGCGCTGGTCAGGGAGAGACGGCGCGCCCCCATCAATACCCTGTTTCAAGACCCAACCAACCAGTCGCAGTTGGTCGCCGAGCAGATCATCCCGGAAAACGTCGGCGACTGGTGGATCCGCGAAGCCGGCATCTTCTCCGAAGATGGCACCCTGATCGCCATCGCCAACACGCCGGACACCTACAAGCCGTTGTTAAGCAGCGGCGCCGGCCGCACCCAGGTCATCCGCATCGTGCTCATCGTCAGCGACACCAGCGCGGTGGAGCTCAAGATTGACCCGGCCGTGGTGCTGGCAACTCGCAAATACATCGACGATCTGCTGGCTGCGCACAAGCAGAGCCGAGACCACCCTGCAGGGAGTCAGACAGAAAAAGGGATGCTGAGGCTGGCCACACCTGCCGAAGCGCTGGCCGGTTGGCTGAACGACGTGGCGGTAGCCCCCCACGAACTGCATGCAGTTATCGACTCCTTGCTGGATAGTGTCGCCCCTGTTGGCATCCCTATTCCGTGGGTAGCAGCCACCCCACCGAACAATCGATTTCTACTAGCCCAGGGGCAGACTTTCGACAAGGCTGCGTACCCTAAGCTGGCCCTGCTCTGGCCATCAGGGCGGATCCCGTTCGATATGCGCGGTGAATTCCCTCGAGGGTGGGATAACGGCCGAGGTGTCGATACTGGCCGCACAATCCTGTCAGCCCAGGGGGACAGCCTGAAATCACACAACCACGGTTTTGGTTTATACGATTTCACTGCTCCACCGAATCCTGGCTACCCGCTGCCACAAGTCACGACCACGCATAGCGGCGCAACAAAATATATACAGATTGAGAATACCTACGCCGGAGGGGCCGAAACTCGCCCCCGCAACATCGCGTTTAACTACATAATCAGGGCCGCATGATGAATCACAACGAACAACGAGTGGTATGGGGGGATAACGGTTGGGCTGATAGCAGCGGCTGGGAATGTGCTCACTGCACGGATACCATCACCGGTGAGTACACCGGCCAACACGATGTCTGGGTTTCTGCAGGCACCAGCCTTCCTGCCGGAGCCTATCTTGATCAGCCACCTGAAAAAGAACCCGGTAAGGCAATCGTGCGTAACGGGGATAACTGGATTTTCACGGTCGATAATCGTGGGAAAAAGGCATATGAAAAGCAGACTGGCATTGCTTCCATTATCGTCAACCTCGGAGAGCTGCCTTCTGATCTGACCCTTCTTCCACCATCGTCACAGTTTGATGTGTGGGATGAGCATTCTGGCACTTGGGTCAGGGATGATAAGGCAGAGCAGCAGGCTGCTCTCGCCATCGCTCAGCAAGAGCAGACCCTCCGCCTGACCAATGCTTCACAGCAAATAGCCATCCTGAAACCAGCCGTGGATGGCAACTATGCCAAACCGGAACACACGCAACTGCTGGCAGACTGGCAGCGCTGCCGCTACGAGCTGACGCTGGTGCCAGAAAAACCAGGCTGGCCTGAAAAGCCGCAATGGCCAACCGAGCCGGATAAGGTCATCTAACCAACCACCACCCCGCCCAGTGCGGGGTGTGTCGTAACTGCCGCCAGCCGCCACCTTGTCACCGCCTGACCATTGTGTAGCGCCGCCACACAATGGCAGCCGCTCGCCCGCCATCCCCGGCCCCTGCATCCTGACCATGCTCGAATTTCCTTGCAAAAGCTCCGTCCGGACAACAGGAGAACCTATGGCACTGGACCAATTTCACCACGGCGTGCGCGTCGTGGAAGTCAACGAGGGCACCCGCACCATCCGCACCGTCGCCACGGCGGTGATCGGCCTGGTCTGCACCAGCGCCGATGCGGATGCCGCCTACTTCCCGCTCGATAAGCCGGTGCTGATCGCCAACCTGCCGGCCGCCATCGCCAAGGCAGGCACCCAGGGCAACCTCAAGCGCTCGCTGCAAACCATCTATGACACCGTCAACACCATCGTCATCGCCGTGCGCGTGGCGGATGGCGCCGACGCGGCCGCCCTGACCAGCAACATCATCGGCACCATCAAACCCGATGGCAGCTACACCGGCCTCAAGGCACTGGAACGGGCCGCCCCGATGACCGGCGTCAAGCCACGCATCCTCTGCGTACCGGACAACTGCACCCTGCCGGTGGCCACCGCGCTGGGTGGTGTGGCCAAGAAGCTGCGCGCCTTTGCCTACGTGCCGACCATCGCCGAAACCGTTGAAGCCGCCCTAGCCTATCGTGAAAACTTCTCCAGCCGCGAGCTGATGCCGATCCATGGCGACTGGACCGCCTGGGACGTGGCAGCCAATGCCAGCGTCAAGCTCGACGCCTGCCTCAAGGCCGCCGCCCTGCGGGCACTCATCGACAAAGAGATCGGCTGGCACAAGACCCTGTCCAACGTCGGCGTAACCGGGGTCGACGGCATGACCAAGGCCCTGTTCTGGGATCTGCAAGACCCAGACACCGAGGTCGGCCTGCTCAACGCCAACGAGATCACCGCCCTGATTCGGGCCGATGGCTTCCGCTACTGGGGCAACCGCACCTGCTCCGATGATCCGCTGTTCGCCTTAGAGAACTACACCCGCACCGCCCAGATCCTGGCCGACACCATGGCCGAGGCGCACATGTGGGCCAACGACAAGCCGCTCACCCCCACCCTGGTGAAAGACATCATCGAGGGCATCAAGGCCAAGGGCCGCGAACTGGTGGCGGGCGGTTACCTACTCGGCTTTGACTGCTGGTACAACGAGGAGCTCAACGACAAAGACACCCTCAAGGCTGGCAAGCTGCGCATCGATTACAACTACACCCCGGTGCCGCCGCTCGAAGACCTCGGCTTTATCCAGCGCATCACCGACCACTACCTCATCGACTTCGGCGCACGCGTCGCGGCCGCCGCATAAGGAGCCACCATGGCACTGCCACGTAAACTCAAACGACTCAACCTTTTCCTCAACGGCGATAACTGGGTCGGTGAAGCGGAAGACATCACCCCGGCCAAGCTGTCCCGCAAGTTTGAAGCCTATCGCGGCGGCGGTATGGGGGGGGCCGTCAACATCGACATGGGGCTGGATGACAGCGCCCTCGATGTTTCGTTCACCTTCGGCGGCTACGGCGAACCCCTGCTGAATTGCATGGGTGAGCCCAAAGCCGACGGCACCAGCCTGCGCTTTGCCGGATCAGTCCAGCGTGATGACACCGGCGAAGTGGTCGCCGTTGAGATCGTCTGTCGTGGCCGCTTCAAAGAGCTCGACCGTGGCACTCTCAAGGCAGGCGACAACACCCAGGCCAAGGTCAGCATGGTCAACACCTACTACAAAGAGACCATCAACGGCCGGGTGATGCACGAGATTGACCTGATCAACATGGTCGAGATTGGCCCCGACGGCGTCGACCGCATGGCCGAGCACCGCAAAGCCATCGGCCTCTAACCCATTCACCCATCCAACGGGCGGCCCTTATCCCAACAGAAAGCGCCGCCCTCACCACATCCACAACAGGAACAAGCACCATGGACCAGAAAGAAATCACCCTCGATACCCCGATCCAGCGCGGCGAGAGCACCCTCAACAGCCTGATCATCCGCAGCCCCAAGAAGGCGGGCCATCTGCGCGGCCTCAATACCATGGACATCGTCCAGATGAACGTCGACACCCTCATCAAACTGCTGCCCCGCATCACCGACCTGACCGAAAAGGAAGTGAACGATATGGACCCGGCTGACCTGCTCAAAGCCGGGGTGGTGGTGGTCGGTTTTTTGATGGGCTCGCAGCAGGAGGCCTACCTCACTGCATAGACGACCTGATGGCCGAGATCGCCATCATCGCCCACTGGCCGCCGTCCGAGATGGCGGCCATGGAAATCAGCGAGCTGATGGGCTGGCACCAACGCCTCGTTGAGATTCACAACCGCATCAACGGGGCAGAAGAACAATGAACCCTCTCAAACTCCAAATCCTGCTCGGGGCGGTCGACAAGCTCACCGCCCCCCTCAAAGCCGTCAGCGGCCAGAGCCGCCTGACCGCCAAAGACTTGGTCGACACCAAAAAACGCATCAAAGAGCTGGAAACCCAGAGCAGCCAGATTGAAGGTTACCGCACCCTGGGCCGCCAGATTGGCGCCACCCGTACCCAGCTAACCCAGGCCCAGCGCGATGCCCAGCAAATGGCCCAGCAGCTTGCCAAGGTAGAGCAGCCCACCAAAGCCATGACCCGAGCCATGGAGCAGGCCAAGCAGAAGGTGCGCGACCTCTCCCAGCAAGAGCGTGAAATGGTTGCCCGCCACGGCAGCCTGAAACGCGCCATGAACGAAGCCGGCATCAATACCAGGCAGCTCGGCGAGCACCAGCGCCGCCTCAAGACTGATCTGGCCGCCGCCAACGGTCAGCTTGATCAACAGCGCGCCAAGCTGGGCCAACTGGCCGACCAGCAAAAACGCCTCAACCAGGTCAAGGCCAGCTACCGCCAGACCCAAGAGCTGCGCGGCCAGATTGCCGGCCACGGCGCCACCGCTATCGCAGCCGGTACCGCCATCGGCATGCCGGTTTACAGCGCCATCAAGGAATACTCCAGCTTTGAAGACGCCATGAAGGGGGTGGCAAAACAGGTCGATGGCGCCAGGGATGACTCTGGCAAGCTGACCCAGGTCTACTTCGACATGGCCAAAGAGATACAGGCCATAGCCGAAGAGATCCCCCAACTCAACGGCGCGATCGACATTGCAGCCCTGGTTGAAGGCGCCGCCCGCATGGGGGTGCAAGGCCAAGAAAACCTGCTCAAGTTCGCCAGAACCTCGGCCAAGGCAGCCACCGCCTTTGAACTGCCGGCCGGCCAGCTCGCCGAAGACATGGGCAAGATTGCCAACCTCTACAAAATCCCCATCGGCAATATCGAAGAGCTTGGCGACGCCATCAACTACCTCGACGACAACGCCCAATCCAAGGGCGCCGACATCATCGACGTGCTGCAACGCCTGGGCGGGGTTGCCGACAAGCTAGATTTCCGCAAAGCCGCCGCACTGGGTTCTACCTTCCTCAGCCTGGGGGCTGCGCCGGAGATTGCAGCCAGCGCCTCCAACGCCATGGTGCGCGAGCTATCCATCGCGACCATGCAAAGCAAGCGCTTCCAGGCCGGGATGAAAGCGATCGGCATGCAGTCAACCGCTGTAGAAAAGGACATGGCCACCGATGCCATGGGCACCATCACCAAGGTGCTGGAGAAGATTAAGAAGCTCAACGTCGAAGATCAGCTCAGGGTCACCACCCAGATATTCGGCAAAGAATACGGCAAAGACGCGGCCAAGCTCTCCAACAACCTGGACGAGCTCTACCGCCAGTTGAAACTGGTGAACGCCGAGAAGTCGAAGGGGTCGATGCAGCGAGAGTCCGACATCGACAAAGACTCGCTCTCATCGCAGTGGCTGATCCTGCAGGCCGGGATAAGAAACGTGAAAGCCGACCTTGGCGAGAAGCTGCGCGGCTCACTGATGGACATCATCAAGTACATCAAGCAGGTCGTGGTGGGTGTTCGTCACTGGGTTGAAGAAAACCCGGAGCTGGCCAACACCTTGGTGCGTGTCGCAGCTGTGACCTCGGTCATCGCCATCGCCATGGGCGGGCTATCGCTGGCAGTCGCTACCCTGCTGGGGCCTCTGGCCATCATGAAACTCATCTTCGGGGTGCTAGGAGTCACCTTTGGCGGCATGTTGGGTGCGATAGGGGCACTCCTTGCCCCATTGGCTGCCCTTGCTGCGCTGGGGATTGCCATCATCAAGTTTTGGCAGCCCATCAGCGCATTTTTCAGCGGTCTATGGCAGGGCATCATGACCGGACTCGCTCCCGTCTTTGAAGCCTTCAAGCCGTTCGCCCCGCTGATTGATGGCATCGGTACCGGGGTTAAAGCGCTATCAGGCTGGTTTGGTGATCTGCTAGAACCACTCAAGTTCTCCAAGGAGACGCTGGAAGGATTCGGCAACGCAGGTGAGTTCGTCGGTCGCATCTTGGGCGAAGCCTTCAACCTGGCCCTCAGCCCGCTCAAAGCCTTCTTGAAGGGCATCGAGTGGCTGCTAGAGTCGCTCGGCATCCTAGAAACCAAGAAGATCCCGAAGTTCGATATCCCGACCGCCAGCACACCGGGTTACCTGAACGGAAATTACGGCGCCCCGGCTTACTCATCGGCTTACACCTACGGTACTGGCCCCCATATCGCCGACACACCGAAGCTCAAGCCAAAAACCAGTACCACCACGGTCAACAGCCAGCCGTTCTACCAGCTCACCATCAACGCGCCACCAGGGATGAATCAAGAGCAGCTGGGCAAACTGATGATGGACAAAATCAAAGAAAGCGAACGCGCCAAAAAACATCTTGGTCGTGCAAGCTACAGTGACGGGAACTAATACCATGATGATGACCCTGGGCTGGTTCGTGTTTATGCGCTCGACCGTTGCCCCACAATCCCAGCAAGACGAATGGGCATGGCGCCACCCGGGCAATAACCGGGTCGGCGCTCGCCCGGCTTACCAATTCCTCGGCCCTGACGATGAAACCAGCACCCTGAGCGGGGTGCTCTACCCAGAGTTGACCGGCGGGCCGGTGTCACTCGACATGCTGCGCCAGATGGGCGACAGCGGTGAAGCCTTCCCCCTGATCCAGGGCGATGGCGTGATGCGCGGCTCGTTCGTCATAGAGGGCATCAGCACCACCCGCACCGAGTTTTTCAGCGATGGTGCAGCCCGCAAGATAGAGTTCAGCATCAAGCTCAAGCGGGTCGACGACAACGACAGCACGCTCGGCAACACCCTGCTGGGGCGCACCGCCGGCAACCTGCTCGGACGCTTGGGGGTGGGCAAACTCATGGGTAGCATCGGCGGCAAGCTGGGGGGGATCCTCTGATGGGGGCACTTGACCAGTTCGGCAGCCGCTTGGCCGAGAATCTCGGCATCACCAGCTCGCTCGATGCCCTGCGCCAAGGCCATCCGGTGCCGGCCTACCAGGTGCTGGTCGATGGCAAAGACATTTCGGCCGCCATCCGCCCGCGCCTGATGTCGATGACTATCACCGACAACCGGGGTTTCACTGCCGACACCATCGAGATCACCCTCGATGACAGCGACGGTCAGCTCGACATGCCGCGCCGGGGGGCCACCCTGCGCGCCTTCATCGGCTGGCAAGGCAGCGCCCTGGTCGACAAGGGCACCTACAAGATTGACGAAGTGGAACACGGCGGCGCCCCGGATGTGCTCACCATCCGGGGCAAATCGGCTGACCTGCGCGGCAGCATGAACAAGCTGCGCGAGCGCAGCTGGCACCAATCCACCGTAGGTAGCATCATCGAGCAGGTGGCCGCTACCTATCAGCTCACCCCATGCGTGGGTGACTCGCTCAAGGGCCAGCTGATCGACCACATAGACCAGGCCAACGAAAGCGATCTGGCGTTCCTCACCCGCCTGGCTGGCCAGTGCGATGCCATCTCCACCGTCAAATCTAGCCGCCTGATGTTCATCAAGGCAGGCCAGGGAACCACCGCAAAGGGCCAGCCGCTGCCAGCTATCACCATCACCCGCCAAGATGGCGATCAGCACCGCTTCTCAGTGGCCGACCGCAACGCCTACACCGGCGTGACGGCCTACTGGCAAGACAACAAAGCCGCAGAGAAAAAGAAAGTCGAGGTGAAGCGCAAGAGAAAGACCAAACCGAAGCCAGAGCGGCCATTGCCGCCGGGCGTCGTGGTCAACAAGAAAGAGAACGAGCTGCTGGTCGGCAGCAGCGAGAACGTCAAGGAGCTACGCCACGTCTACGCCAACCAGGCCAACGCCATGCGGGCGGCCAGGGCAGAGTGGGAGCGGATCCAGCGCGGGGTGGCCGAGTTCGATATCACCCTGGCCAGGGGCCGGCCAGAACTCTACCCGGAACAACCCACCACCGTCAGGGGGTTCAAGCCCCAGATAGACGAGGCCGACTGGCTGCTCACCCAGGTGGTGCACGACCTCACCAATCAGGGCTACACCAACCGCTTGCAGCTCGAGGTGAAACTCGACGAGCTACCGGAATAAAGATGGCGGCAGAAGATAAACTGCCGCCACTTCATCGCCATGATATAAAATAAACACCGCAAGCAACTGATTATTAAAGACTTTTAAAATAAAATATAATCAAGGTGGTTGTAGTTAAGGTGTGACATAGCACCGCAATCCCATGATATTCAATGAATCGTAAGGGTTATAAAGTGGCACTAGAGGCCATAATCAGATATTGCGCCGCCATTTTGCCGCCACTGCTCCAGCGGATTAAGCCGGGCAGCCTCTTCAAGATGATCGGGGGCGAAGTGGGCATAACGCATCGTGTCACGGATGTTCGCATGACCCAGGATTTTCTGGAGAACCAGAATGTTGCCGCCGTTCATCATGAAGTGGCTGGCAAAGGTATGCCGCAAAACATGAGTGAGCTGCCCTTCCGGTAACTCGATCCCCGTCGTCTTCAACGCCCGCCCAAAATCCAGATAGCAGGGAGTAAACAAGCTCCCCCCTTTCACGCCAGCCATCAACTCATCGTAAAGCACCGGGCTGATCGGCACCGTCCGGTTTTTATTGCCCTTGGTGTTGGTATAGGTGATCCGGTACGGGGTCACCTGCGAGGTGGTCAGCGCCTCCGCCTCTCGCCAACGTGCGCCAGTCGCCAAGCAAATCTTGATGATGAGAGCCAAGTCTGGGTTGGGGTACTGTTGGGCAGCATGGAGGAGTTCGGCAATCTGCCCCGGCAGTAAGAAGGTCATATCAGAGTCGGGCGTCTTGATGCTTGTTGTCATTTGCAACGGGTGGGCATGTTGCCACTCCCCCAACCGGATAAGCTCACCAAACACAGCTTTGAGAAACGCCAGCTCCTGATTGACAGTTCGTGCGGTGATCGCCTTCTTGGCTCCCACATTCCAACCGTTGTCTATCTCCCCAGCCATTCGCTTGGCCCGATAGTGCGCCCACATCGAGGGGGTGATGTCGATCGCCTTGGGGTTGCCCATTCCGTTGCAGATGATCTGCAACTTGGCCAAGCGAACCTCACTGCGTTTTAGGGTCTGGCCGTGCAACTTGTACCAGAGGCCGATTAGCTCCTGCAGGGTACGATGCTCCTTCGCATCCTTCCCAAGCCAGGGCTTGGCCTGATGCTCATCCAGAATAAATCGTTCCCAAGCCAGCGCCTCGCCTTTGGTGACAAAGCGCTTGCGCTTGCGGGGGCCAGTGCGACCCTGAGGATAGACTTCAGCCAACCAAGGGTTGGCTGAACCATCGGAGAGTTTTCGGACGGTCATGGTGTCGCTAAAGCGAAATGCTCGACTGGGATGATCACTGGCTGGAAGGGATAAGGCGCAGCAAAGCGAACAAGAGGCTACATCCTGTGAACACGGCACCAAATAACCAGAGGTACATTTTGTTGAACCGAGCCTCCAGATCTACTTTCGTCGCGAACTTTTCATCCAGTTTCGACAACTTGTCCAACGCTGTTTGCTGGTTTGTTTTGACCCCTTCCAAGGAAACACGGATATCTTGCAAGGTCGAATTGATCGACTTCGCCGTTTCTTTTAACTCGCCAATGTCTCGTTTGATGTATTCGACGTCCGACTCCAAGCGAGCAACACGTGGTTCTAACATATCTCCACCTCCTCCTGTACCGCCTGACCCACCAAATTCAACGCCTTCTTGGTGCATAGACTTGTCCCTGTCAATTCGCAAACCAAAAACGTTTTGCCGCTCCCTGTTGCTCATGCTTCAGACTCCGATGCATTTCCTACTGAGGCTTTTTCACCAGCATTTTTGAGCCGTTTTTCTTCCGTCCACTTCAATAGTTTTTCAGCGTCCACGTTTAAAAAAGTGCCACAGGTGTCACATGAAAGTGGATAGAACGTCCACGTTTTATACGGTCCATGCATCTCGCATACCGCCATTTGATTTCGAAAATCCGAGTCCACACTGAGCTCAGTCGACCCCTTAGTTGAATCGATCGTCTCAATGTTAAAGAAGGTACTCTCGCATAGAGAGCACCGAGGAGTTACATCTTTTTCAGCATAAAAGTCCACGAGGTCCTGTACTCGAACCACCTCGTATCGCTTGCGCATTTCCGGATCCATTGATGCTCCCTATGGCCGCAATATGGTATTGATGACGATGCCTGCCTTCAGTTTTATCATGTTATCAAAGCGATTGATCTCACCGAAGACTGGATGGGTTTCTTCACGGAAATTTATCATCAGTACAAGCGGGTTTTACCGAGCAAGTAGGTGTCACTCTCGGCGCCGGTGAGTTTCCCCATTTCTGTACAAGTCGAGGCTACCTCTTCAACCACATAGCCCTGCTTGCCAAATTGGTTGAGCAAAGCCACCTCGGCAACGCCTTTCAGATCATCTGCTTTCCCTTCCCACACGACTGGGCAGAGCCCCATTTTTACGACTGACTTGTAAATGCCATCAGTAACCTTGGCTTGTGGCAGTACGATGTGCAGCACATCACCATTACGCTCAATTTGTGTTGGGGACCAGAGCTTCAATGCAGAGTCCAGTGCAGTGCCTGCATGACTAAAGAACGATACGAACAGCAGGCTCATCAGATACTTCTTCATGATTGCTCCTTATGTTTTAAAACTTCTTTCCAGCCCAGACCACCCGGCCAACTACATGCAGGTCCGCCCGTTGCTCCTTGGTGAAATCCCATGACTGATAGGTGGGGTTATCGCTGACCACTTTCACGTCACCCAGGGGAGAAAACTGCAGGCGCTTCACGAACAGCCCGCCCTCCATCCGAATAACATGTAAGCCATCCCTCGGCGCATCGCCGTTGGCCAGGTGCAGCAAGATGATGTCGTTATCAGAGATGGTGGGCTCCATGCTGTCGCCCTTCGCCCGGATCACAGCCAACCGCTCCGGTTTTAACCCTTCCTTTCTCAGCCACTCGGTACGGAACGCCATCGGCTCAGACTTCTGCTCGTCGCTGACAAACTGGCCATGGCCAGCCGATGCAAACACCTGGTAACTGTCGATAAAGGTGAAGTCGTCATTGGCCCCCATCAATGGGCTTGGGGCCACTTCAACTTTCGGGGTATGAGCCAGGTAGTCTGCCGCCGCTTCTTTGGCGTCTTTGGCTGATTCGCCTGATGAGGGGATAGCCGTTGCGCCAGCCAGGATGCGCTCCCAGTCATCGCCGCACGCCAACCACCTGAGATCAACGCCTGTGGCAACGGCAATCGCAACCAATCGCTCCACATTAGGCTGTGCATCCATCTGTTCATACTTATAGATGGACGAATCAGCCATCCCTACACGAATGGCCAGAGAACGTCTCGATTCCTCGCCTCTAACCTCGATAAGCCTTTTTGCGAACCCAGCAGAGTCAAACGAACCAACCTTAAATTCTTCCATAAGCGAAAGCACCATTGGCAAAAAATGGAGAATATGGGGTACGCGATCTTGACAAATCGCATGACCAGCTCCATCATCACTCTGCAATAAGGCAGAGAAAGGTGAATTTCTCAGCTTTATTTTAGAGTTGATAACGTCAAATAAAGGCGTATTAGCCGAAATAATAGAGAGAAGGTTTCCATCATGACACAAATGCAACCAGCATTCACCTTTCCGGTCTGCTCCAAGGAGAAGTTCGCCGAGATGACCGGTTTCACTGAGGACTACGTCCAATCCATGATCGAGGCAGGGCGCCTTCCTATCCTGCCGAAAACCGGACTGCGGCAAAAAGTGGTCATCAACCTTGAGGCGCTTCGGATGGAATGCCATCAAGCAGCACTTGTCTCTCGTTGAGTCTCTGTCATTCAAGGAAAGGCAACCATGTTTGAACAGAATGCATCCAAACAGCATAGCTACGAGGCTGCGTGCGCACTTTTCGCAGCAAGGTACAACCTAGCCGAGGTGGCCAGGTCAGCAGAGATTGGGGAGCAAATGCTGCGCAACAAGCTGAACCCTGACCAGCCGCATCAGCTGACGGCTAGGGATCTGGTTGCTCTCTACCACGCCACCGGCGATGACACCCTGTTTGATGGCCTGCTGTTTGACTGCCAACTGACCGCCGTTCGTCTGCCGGATGCTGCCCAGGTTGCCCCAGAGGCCCGCGCCCAGCAGGCGCTCAATGCAGGGGCCCAGATCCTGGGCGTCACGGCCCAGGCCACCACCCTCCTCGCCGGTGACCGCGTCACCAAATCACACCGAAACACCGTCGTCACCGGCATCTGGGCAGGCATCGAGCATCTTGTGCTGCTGGCTACCGAGGTCGAGGACCGCTTTCACGCCATCCCCAGCCTCGCGTGCGCTGCTGATATGGCCCGCGCCGCCATCGGCGCATAGGAGACCAGACCATGAGATTGATTTGCCCCCACTGCGGTTACCACGCGAATACCCGCACCTCCACCAAAATGAGCCCGCTGACAGGCCATGCCTATTACGCCTGCAGCAATGTCGACTGCGGCCACACCTTCAAGGCGGCGTTTGAAATCGTCGGCACCATCAGCCCATCCGCCATGCCCAATCCGGCCATCGTGCTGCCGTTCTGCAAGGGCGTGGGCAAAAACCACAAAACCATGTCGAAGAGCATCCCGCTCAAGGAGTCCGCATGAAGCTGCGCGCCGAGCAGCCGGGGCTGATCCCGCTGCCGTTTTTGCTGTTCAACCGCGCCACCGTCGTCACCAGCGGTGACGAGCCGGTGATGCGCAACACCACCCGTTTCGATGGCAGTTATCTGGAAGACAGCCAGGGCCGCCGTGGCTCGCTGCGCTTCCAGCCGTGCCATCAACCTCGCCCGCACTGGCTGACCAAGCTGCTGCTGGCATAACCGGAGGGCCACCCCATGAACACCGCACAGATTTTCGAGCTCGTTCAACAGCCCAGCGCCGCAGAGGTGGCGCTGGCAGAAATGCGCGCCCAGTTCGGCCGCAATGGGGCGGCCAGCCGCTGGTCACGCCTGCCGACCCGGGCCCGCGCCGTCATTTGTTACGCCGCCGGGGTGTCGACCACCCAAGCCGGGCGCGAGCTGGACCAGTTCGACTTTGACCAACAAGAGGCGATCCGCCTCGCCCTGGGGGAGCTGATGGCAACCCTGCATGAGTTTGATGGCGGCGTGCTGCACCGCCGCGAGTGGCACCGCACCACCCGCCGCATTGAGGGACCGACCCGCAGCGAGCGGGAACAGGCAGAACACGAGAACAAACGCCGGGCCGAGCTCAACGAGCAGGCCGGGATATTGGAAAGCCGCAGAGCGGTTTTGCAGAAGGTGGCCGGAAACGGCCAATAAAAAACCCCGCTATCGGTGCGCCAACACCAGCGGGGCTTTCAATCAATCAGCGAGGAAAACCTCATGAACAATCTTACAGCAGAACAGGCGATCCGCAAAGTCGCGAACAGCCTCATTAATACCCACCGCCCCCAGCTCGGGGCATGTCACAGCCTCGCCATCGAGGCGAGCCTTGAGGCGCTGGCCGAACTGGCCGACGAGCTGGCCCTGCTCGACATCTACGCAGAGCTGACCAAGCGCCTCGAGATCCTGCAGGGTGGCCAGCGGCCGCCGGTGCTGGATATGACTGCAACCAAACCGCACCTGCTCGCAGACCACCACGAAAACCAAAAGGGGTCAGCCTACACCCAAGGGTTTAACCGTGGCTGGACTGAGGCGGCCGTCCATCCCATCAAACAGTTCCCTGGCATCGAACAGGGCATGTATGAGCAAGGCCGAGCTGATGGGCGCCGCGCTTTTGAGAAAGCGTCGAAAACATGGTTCCAACCCATCTTTGCCAGTGAGCAACCAGGCGGTGCCCAATGATCGCCATCACCAGCAAGCACACCGCCCAATCCCCTGCCGATGCTGTCGCCTACCTGGTGCGCCACGGCTACATCAAAGTGCGCGGCCACTGGCTCAGAGGCCAGCGCCACGCCGCCCGTATCGAAACCCTGGCCTCCGGCCGCGCCTGTGTACTGGAAGGAGTAGCCGCATGAACAACATGAAATGTGAACAGTGCGGGCGTTACCGCCTGCCGGATCCGGCCGCCTTTCGCTGCGGAGACAAGGTGACCTTCAAGCGGGTGATCCAGCGCGCCAGAACCACCCAGCTCAAAGCTGTCGATGGCGTCATCGTCGAGGAAGGTGTCGCCACTGTGACAATCCGGGTTCGGGGTGGTGACAGGGTCCAAGTCGCGCGCACCGGCATCACCATGCAGGGCGCGCCGGGTCCACTGACCTATGAACTGTTCGGCATCTGCCGTTGCAACGGAGGTCAGGCATGAGCAAGACCATCATGACCCTCGCCTGCCTGAAACAGTGGATAGCCGAGAACGAAGCGCGCCTTGTACCCACTGCCCCGCTCTGCTGCTGCGGCGAACTGGGGATCTCCATCCGTATCGAGGCTGGCCACGTTGCAATCGACGAGCCGGATTACAGCGAAATGGAAGGGGGTGCCCTGTGACTGACGACCTGTTCGAACTGGAGCCGCCAATCGACGAGCTGGGCGGCGCCGAATCTGGCCCCGTCCATATGCAGCCGCCAGCACCGGTAAGCCCACTGACCAAGCACTGGGAAGCAGCGCAGGAGGAGTTCAACACCTCGGGCAGTGATGCCCGCCGAAACCGCAACATCGCCAAGGAGCTGCTGGCCCTGGGCGCCATCCGCGCCGTGTATTGGCTGGCGCTGGGTGGCGGTGAAGTCGCGCTGGCCACAGAGATCGCCGAGTGGTGGGCCGAGTGCGAGCCACTCCACGGACTGGGGGAGACCATCAAATGATCCACGACTTCTGGCTCGATGCCTTGTTGAGCGACGCCGCGCGCCGCCGGGAATACCAACTCGAGTTGCTGGATGCCCGCCGCCGTCCCTGCCGTCCCCACCGATACATCAAAACCCTGCTGGTCATGGTACGCGCGGCCCGCCGCTGCGAGCACCAATCTGCCGCCCGTCTGCGCCAGTCATACAACGGAGGCGCCATCTAATGACTCCCCAAAAACCAGCCGGGCTTGCCCCGGCTTTGGGCGTCGTGCGCCCTGCAAACAGCCATATCGTGACGCTTGAGCCCTGCACCAAGTGCCGCCAGATGGCGGTTTGCCTGCCGGTAGCGGGCCGACACGGTCGCCGCTCTTACCCCTACTGTGTCGAAACCTGCTGGCCACTGGCCCGCGCCGCCAGTGAAACCGTGGTGAAGACCGTCCCGGCCAATGCCCGCCCCTCGATGCGCTGCAGTTGCTGCGGCGAGTTCGGCCATGTGCGCCCGGTCATCCTTGTCGGCAACCGGCTCACCAGCCTGTTTTTCTGCGAGGCCACCTGCTGGTCTGATCGGCTCGCCACCCTGGACATGGTACCGACCTGCTCCACCTGCGGCCGCTACCTGCAACCCAACGAGTATGTGAACGGCAAGTGCGGGGTGTGTAAATGATGGACGCCATCACCAACCTGCACGGCATACAGCTGCCCCAGCACTATCTAGTCGGGCACCACGCCATCAACATGGCCGGGGCGGCCGAGCAACTGGCACGCATCGAGTGGCACGTTGCCAAGCCGCTGGCCGCAACCTTCCTGCGCCGCTACCCGGCCAACCCCAAGACCGCCAACATCTGGCTCCGCCGCATGGTCGACGCCTGTGCCGCCGCACAGAGCCGGTTTCCGGTACCGGTGATTGATCTTCGCAACGATGTGCGCCGCGAGCTGGTCGCCGCCGAGTGGGCCCGTCGCTGCCAGCAACTGCTGGCGGCGGCGGGCCATGATCGCACCGCCACCGAGCTGCTGGCCGATATCGGGGCCCAGGCCAAGGCGTGGCACTTCTGCCCTCCCCTCCCCATTCACCCGCGCACCAAGGTGGAGCGCCTGCTGGGCCGTCCACTGAGCCAGGAAGAGCGGGACGATCTGGCCGACGAGGTGGACAAGTTCGAAGGGGCCGCCGCCAGCTTGCTGGTGCGCCTGCTCGACGAGTCGTGGTGGCTGCGCAAGATCAACCGCGCCTGGGCCATCTACTGCGAGCTGATTGCCATCCTCACCGGCCAGGTGCGCAAGGGGGTCAGCCCCTACGCCAGTGCTCACGCGGTGCGTGAGTTCACCCAGCGCAAAGCAGCCCAGCAAGCCTGGATGGCGGGCATGAGCGCCGTCAATGAGGAGCTGGGGCAAGAGATTGACCTGGTCGATGCGGTGATGGGCTCGGTCGCCAACCCCGAGATCCGCCGTCATGAGCTGATGGTGCGCATGCGGGGCTTTGAAGACATGGCCCAGGAGCAGGGCAAACTGGGCCTGTTCCTCACGCTGACTGCCCCCTCCAGCTATCACGCCTGGCGCCAGGGCAGCAAAGACAAGGTGAAGACCTACCAGAACGAGAAGTTCAACGGCGCCTGCCCAACCGACACCAACCGCCTGCTGTGCAAACAGTGGGCGCGCTTTCGTGCCGCCTTGGCCCGCGAGGGGATCATGGCCTTCGGTTTTCGGGTGGTGGAGCCGCACCACGACGGCACCCCGCACTGGCACTGCCTGCTGTTTATCAACCCCGAGCACCAACGCGACTTTCTGACCCTGCTTGCCTACCACTTCACCGCCACCGAACGGGCCGAGCTCAAGATGCCCAACGGCGACCAACTCGATGCGCTGGCCGAGATGAAAATCCGCAACAAGATGCCGCGCATCAAGTGGCTGCTCGATGTGCACAGCCCGGCGGTGGTCAAGGCCATCAACCCACGAGTGAACTGGAAGGAGATCGACCCGACCCAGGGCAGCGCCACCGGCTACATCGCCAAGTACATCGCCAAGAACATCGACGGCCACAAGGTCGGGATGGATTACGAGGCCGAGGCCCCGGTCGACCACACCACCATCGCGGTCGCGGCCTGGGCGAGCTGCTGGCGTATACGCCAGTTTCAGCAGATAGGCGGCCCTGCCGTGAGCGTATGGCGCGAACTGCGTCGCCTGGGTGACGAGGTGATCGAGTGGGATTGCATCTTGGAGGCCGCCCGCACCGCCGCCGACAACAACCGCTGGGGCGACTTTATTGACGCTATGGGCGGCATTGACCTGCCCCGCAAAGAGCACCTTATCCGCCTCTCCAAGCGCCTCGATGAAGCCGCCAACAAGTATGGCGAGGATGTGCTGCGCCTGATGGGGGTGATCACTGACATCGGCCAGACCACCGCCATCACCCGCACCGAGGGCTGGCAGATCGTGCGCAAGGGGGTCAACGGGTCGGGTTTGGGCGAGCAGCGCGAGCATGCAGTGGGCGAGCGCAGCGAGTTGCCCTCAGGCGGCGGCAGCCGCCCCCCTCGGAGTTCTGTCAATAACTGTACGAAAGGATCCAAATCGGGGGTTAAAGGATCCACTCTGGCTAAAGAGTTGAGCCGTATGGGTCTTGATGTGAGTAACGAAGACCTGCTGCTGCAAGGCTGCATCATCAACGCCGACGGCCAATATGTGCGACTGGTCGGCGATCGGCTGATTGTGACCCGCACATGGCCGGGGGCGGGCGATGCTGTGGCCGACCAGCTGACCGCCGAGGTAGAGGCAGAACAGGCCAGTAAGCGGGCCGTCAGCAGCGACCAGCTCAAAAAGCAGGCCCGCGAGCTGGTGCACTCCGGCGACAGCGTCACCGAGTGGCTGGCCGCCCTGCCGCTGGCCAAGGCCGAAGAGGCGATCGCCATCTTCACCCGCCTGCTGGATGACGAAGAAGACCGGGCCAGTTACCAGCCCACCGAACAGGAGCAGGCCCGCGTCGCGAGCATGCAAGCCGACAACGACCGCCATCAGGCGGAGATTGCCAAGGCGCGGGCGCGCCTGGGCGTGGAATGAGGGGAAGGATATGAAGTGCATCAACTGGAATCAGGCCAGCGAACTGGGTCTTATCGTTCGCATCAACCGCGAGATCCTACACCCGCTGGGGCTGGCCATGGTACGCAATCCGGAGAACGGGACATCAGAGATGCTGATAGTAAGTCCAGATGGGATCTGGGAGTACGACAAGCAGCTGATGGCCAACGCACCATCCGTCAGCGAAGAAGAAGCAAGGGCAAAAATTGCTGAATGGACGAAGGAGCAGAAAGCATGAAGCACGACAACGACCACCTGAAATTCCCGTCGGGCAATACGGTTGAATTTTGCCGCAAGAAAGCCAAAAAGCTGGTGAAGGAAGAGAAAGCGAAAGGCAAGGAGTTGAAACTATCCAGGGCTCTGGACGTAGTAGCCATCAGCAACGGGATTCATGGTGGCTGGGCCGAGGCCATGCACCTGCTGGAAATGGAGGCCGCATGCTCCACGAAATGAAAGACTGGATTCGCCGCTATTTCGAGGCATGGCTGGTACTGCTGGCCGCAAAAATCCTGATCGGCCGGAACGTTCATCGCTGCAAGGTCGTATCTCGCAAGGACAACAACGACATGTGGTACATGGCCGAAGAGCTGGAGCAGATAGCCAAGCGGATGCGGAACAAATATGAGGGGCCAAGCTCATGACTGACATCATCAACCGCGGCGACGTCGAACGCCTGCTGCCACACTGCCTGCAGCTTTGGCCCACCATCAAGCAGCACCAGCCGGGATCGGCGGGGCGTGTCGCCATCACCAGCACGCTCGACAACATGCCGGCCGCTGACCGTCATATCTGCGATCTGCTGCTCGACCGCATGGAGCGGGTCATCCAGTTCGAGGATGCCTGGTTCCCGTTCTATCAAGGTGAGATAGACACCATCACCCCAACCAAGAAGGCAAAACGGGTGCTGCCTGCTGGCCAGACGGCAAAGCAGGTATGGAAGGACACCCGGGCGCGACAGGGGGCGTTTGCCAGAAGGGGGGCTATATGAGCAAACCAAAGGAGGCGAAGGAGCGAAAACAGGCCCAGCGTGCGAGACAATCAGCGTTAGGCATCACTCGCGTGGAGGTTAGGATGTCAGAACGGGAGCGCCAACAACTCAACCACCTGCGCATCGCTCGGGCTGGCAGCGGTGAGCCTTATTCCTCAGACGAGTACATCAGCACCCTGATCCGGCGGGATTGGGAACGGTGGATGTCGCAGACGGACAATCTTAAAATGCAGGTATGTAAGCATTGCAACCACCCTTTACCTGTCGGGTGCAATGGGGCATTTAAAGGGGAAAGCGCATGCTGGAAGACTGCGGGAGATAAAACCCTTGCATTGTAGCCAACGGTTTTTAAGGAAGGCACCAATGTAGCCAGTCTTAAAACCCTTGGCGGGCAGCCCTTAAAACCAAAATCGTGACCGGACACGTTACAACGATTACCATGACTGTCCAACGAAGAGAGGTGCCATGTGAGTTTTAATTTATGTGACCTACCCCAGGAGGAAAAGGCCCTGATCGAGGTCGACAAAGCTGCTGCCTATGCGGTGTGGAAGGAGCGCAACGGCAAGCTGGCCACGGCAGAGCTGGACAGTTCAGCCTTCACCGGTCATCAGCTTGAGGTCTTCACCAAGGCCTTGGCAAAGTACCGGGCCAGACCATAACACCATCTGCCAACCAGTTTAAAAGCCCCCTCATGCAGGGGGCTTTTTAATATATTCGATGTTGTGTACCTATTATGTACATAGGAGGGACACAATAGGTACATAACTGGTAAAAAGATATTCAATATATATATGTCGTATATACAATGGATATACTTTTAATATTAAAACAATAGCATGCCGTCGGTGGAAAATTGCTTACATACCCCCATTTAAAAATTGCCACCCATACCATTAAATGGGTTATGAAAACCAAAGACCCTCAACCCTCAAATCTGGGTTGAATGTCCACGCAAGACACGGTTCCACTGGCTTGTTAGGATGTTGTCCAACTCGGACACTGAGGCATGACTATGGTTTGCCTATGGCGATGATGTTTAGACAGACCAAAAGATTATTTAATATTTTATTTCACTTAGACCATTGACCAATAATATTTTTGGCGCATAAGATTCGACTCAAGCAAACAAGAAACCACGCTCCCTTCGCTGAGGGTGGCATCGTTTTATCTGTGTGAAAATTCTTTCGATGGTCACTATCCAGTGGTCAGCGATTTTTAATAAACCTCTGTCGGGAGTACATGCATGCAAGAGCCATCCATCGAAGCTATTTTGGAAGACCTGTATTTTATCGCCGGTAAAATCACTGACGATCATCGCCCTATGCCGCTTGGACGAGTCGAGTCAAGCATACGCCACCTGGTGGTGCTGGCCATGAAGGCCCTGGACGCCCAGCGCAAGTCCTACACCATCCACTGAGTGATGCTGGCTATGCCTTCACCACCGGCAGTTCGCCGAGCGCAGTGGTATAGCGGGGGCTTAACTGCTCCCGCTTCATCATCCACTCCCGGGTGTCACGGCCGCAGGCCGCAAAGTAGACCTTCCCCAACCGCCCCTGGTTGATCTTGTCGATAACCTGCATCAGCGCCTCGCTGCGCGGGGATTGCGGCTGTGCGGCGAACAGGTCGCCCTGCTGCATGTTGGCGGGGGTGAAGTCGGCCAGCATAACGCCCCCTTTCTGGTATCGCTGCTCATCGCGCCAGATACGGGGGAGCAGCTCCGGGATCAGGGCCAACAGCGCCCGGGTGTCTTGGGTGGGCGTGGCCAGCTTGGTGCTCACCTGGTTGCCGTAATAGGGTTCCCGGTCGCTGAACGGGCTGGTGCG
>RCUI01000011.1_pt1 | contig 67092 bp, 66 predicted proteins | sample 2166121 | NCBI WGS metagenome assembly RCUI01 (sample SAMN09932700, study PRJNA488358) | compost metagenome | feature: garden; material: soil; isolation source: compost soil in succinic acid-enriched culture | place: Germany: Experimental Botanical Garden Goettingen | collected 2016-01-27
TCGGCGTGCGCCTGGAAGAGCAGTCCAAGGGCGGCTCGGCGTTCATGCACCAGCACGTGGAAGTCGGCACGCAATTGACCATCTCGACGCCCAACAACCTGTTCGCCCTGGACGCCAGCGCCGGTCGCCACGTCATGATCGCCGGTGGCATTGGCATCACCCCGTTCATGGCCCAGCTGCACGAGCTCGAAGGCGGCAGCACCGACTACGAGTTGCACTACGCCTTCCGCGCCCCCGAGCACGGTGCGTTCCAGGACCAGCTGGAAAGCGGCCCCCATGCAGGCAATACCCGTTTCTACATCGACAGCCTCGAGCGCAAGCTGGACCTCACTGCCCTGTGCGCCGGCCTGGCCGACGATGCTCACTTGTATGTATGCGGCCCCAAGCCGCTGATCGATGCGGTGATCGCCACGGCCGCCAAGGCCGGCATCGCCGAGCAACGCGTACACTGGGAACAGTTCGCCGCCGCCCCGGTCACCGGCGGCGCCTTCACCCTGGTGCTGGCCCGTTCCGGCACCGAACTGCAGGTTGAAGAAGGCATGAGCATTCTCCAGGCCATCGAAAAGTCCAAGGCTGCCAAGGTCGAGTGCCTGTGCCGTGAAGGCGTGTGCGGCACCTGCGAGACGGCGATCCTGGAAGGTGAAGCCGAGCACTATGACCAGTACCTGAGCGATGAAGAAAAAGCGGCGCAGCAGAGCATGATGCTCTGTGTTTCCCGTGCTCGTTCGGCGCGTTTGGTGCTGGATCTTTGATCGTTATCGCGGGGCAAGTCGAGACGTCGCACCGCCGCTCCTACAACAGGATCGGGCTTGCCCCGCGATAGCTTGACCGTCAACCCAAAGTTTACAGCTTAGGTATACTGGCAGGCTCTTGGCCCCGATCAGGACACCCTGCCCCATGATGGAAAACAGTTTCGCCTTCCGCCTCAAGGAACTGCTCGAGCATCACAAGCTGACCCTGCAAGCCGTGGGCACGGCCTTGGGGATCTCGCGCACCGCGGTGCACAAATGGACCCGCGGCGGCGAGATCGACTACGACAACCTGCGCAAGCTGGCAGACTTTCTCCAGGTCAACTGGATCTGGCTGCGCTACGGCGAAGAAGCCCTGCAGAACATCCAGCAGCCACAGGTGGTCGAGCTGCCGATGACCGACCTGCGCCGGCGCTACACCGCCGAGATCATGGAAAGCGAAACACGCATGAAGCTGGCCCAGGAAGGCGCGCGCATCGTCACCTGGGAGTGGAACCTGATCAGCGACGAGGTCACCTACTCGCCCAACGTCGAACAGGTGTACGGCTGGCCGGTCACCCGCAACGAAGACTTCTGGGCGCACCTGCCCGAAGAAGACATCACCCACATGCAACAGCTGTACGCCCAGGCCGTGGCCGAAGGTACCGGCTGCGAATGTGATTTTCGCATTACCCGTCCCGACGGCGAGCAGCGCTGGATTTCTTCCCGCGCGACCGTGGTGCGTGACAGCGCCGGCCGCTCGGTGAAGATGGTCGGCATCAGCATGGACAACACCGAGCGCATGGTCGCCGAAGCCAAGCTGCGCAACAGCGAAGAGCGATTTCGGGCCATCTTCGAGCTGGCCTGGGGCGCCCTGGCCTACATCGACCCCGATGGCACCTGGCTGCGGGTCAACAACAGCCTGTGCGAGTTGCTCGGCTACCGAGCCGAAGAACTGTACGGCCTGACCTTCCAGTTACTGACCCACCCCGACGACCTGGACGCCAACCTGCAACTGCTGCAGCGTCTGCTGGCCGGTGAGATCAACCGCTATGAGGTACAAAAACGCGTTCGCCACAAGGATGGCCGCTACATCTGGGTCCGCGCCCGCACGTCGTTGCAGCGCCGCCCCGATGGCGAACCGGATCACCTGATCAGCGTGTTTGAAGACATCAGTGCCGAACGCCGCGAACACGAGCGCCTCGAAGCACACATCGCCAGCCTCGAAGCACGCCTGGCCCAACAGAACGCTTGACCCGCACGGAGGACAGCGGATGCTTCCGGGAACCTCGTACACCTCAGCCCGGGCGTTGCACACGGCCAGGCTGCGCGGCAAGGTCGGGCTGTACTTCGTCGCCGCGCTGTCGGTGCTGGCGGGCATGACCGACGCCATCGGCTTCATGGCCACCGGCGATTTTGTCTCGTTCATGAGCGGCAACACCACGCGCCTGGCGGTCTCGCTGGGTGAAGGTGAGTGGGGCATGGTGCTGCGCATTGGCGCGCTGTTGCTGGCCTTCGTGCTGGGCAACGCCCTGGGCGTGGTGATTGCCCGCTTGAGTGGCCGCCGGCCCTGGCCGCTGCTGTCGATGATCGCCATCCTGCTGGCGGTGGCCGGGCTGCTGCCGCTGGCCTGGCCATTGCCGGCGCTGGTCACGGCAGTGACGGCCATGGGCATGATCAATGCGGTGGTCGAGGAAGTGAACGGCCTGCCGATCGGCCTGACCTACGTTACCGGCGCGCTGTCGCGTTTCGGCCGTGGCCTGGGCCGGGCGTTGTTGGGCGAGCGCCGGCAAGGCTGGCGGGTGCAACTGATTCCCTGGACCGGAATGTTCGTTGGCGCCATCGCCGGTGTATTGCTGGAGCAGGCCTTCGACCTTGCCGCCCTGCTGTTCAGCGCAGGGCTTGCTGCCGCGCTGGGATTGGTCTCGTTGAAGATTCCCCGGCGCTGGCAACTGCGCTACATGCCGCGTTGAGCCTTACAGGCAAGTTGCCAGGGCCGCCATCCGGCGCAGGGCGACGCTGTCGTTTTTCTGGGCGTAGTAGCTGACAGCACTGGTTGCACCCTGGGACTGAATATCGGCGAACGATTCGGCCTCACGGGTGTAGACGGTGAAACCGCCCTGCTTGTTGGGCTCCAGGTAGCCGCTGGCGTCGACGCCGAACACCGCCTCGTCCTGCCAGCCGAACTGGATGCACTGGGCCACGCGGTCGGCGGGCTTGGCTGAGCTGAAGCTCTTGGTCGGCGCCTTGGCCCGCGCCGCCTCCATGGTCGAAGACGCACACCCGGCCAACAACGCTGCAGCAACCACCGCGATAACTACCCGCATGAAACACCCCTGTCGTAAAAAACGCCGACTGTACCACTGTGGGAGCAGGCTTGCCCCGCGATGCGATGTGTCTGTGAGATAGCTATCGCGGGGCAAGTCGAGACGTTGGACTGCCGTTCCCACAGGCGCCTGCAACAAATCAACAAACCGAAACGCAGTTTCTGCCAGACTTTGCAGCTTCACGTATCAGGAAGATTGCATGAACGACGAACTGCTCTGGGTGCTGGGGTTGCTGTTTACCTGCGTGGCCCTGTTCATCGCCAACCGCCCGCGCATGGACGTGGTTGCCCTGCTGGTGATCGTGGCGCTGCCACTGACCGGCATTCTCAGCGTTCAAGAAGCCCTGGCAGGCTTCAGCGACCCCAACGTGGTGTTGATCGCGGCGTTGTTTGTCATTGGCGAAGGCCTGGTGCGCACCGGCATTGCCTACCGCATTGGCGAGTGGATGGCCGACCGGGCCGGCAACAGCGAGGTGCGCCTGCTGGTGCTGTTGATGGTCTGTGTGGCCGGCCTGGGGTCGGTGATGAGTTCCACCGGGGTGGTGGCGATTTTCATTCCGGTGGTGTTGAGTATTGCCGCGCGCATGAAGGTCTCGCCCAGCCGCCTGATGATGCCGCTCAGTTTCGCCGGTTTGATCAGCGGCATGCTCAGCCTGGTGGCCACACCGCCCAACGTGGTGGTACACAGCGAACTGGTGCGCCACGGTGAGCCGGGCTTCAGCTTTTTCAGCTTCACCCCGTTCGGCCTGGTGATACTCGTGCTGGGCGTGGGCTATATGCTCCTGACCCGCCACTGGCTCAGCGGCGAAGTACGCAAGGACGGCAGCCCGCAAACGCGCCGTACCCTGCTTGACCTGGTCATCGACTACAAGTTGGCCGGCCGTGAACGGCGCCTGCGCGTGCGCCCCGGCTCACCGCTGATCGGCCACAGCCTGAGCGAACTGAAGCTGCGCACCGTGCATGGCGCCAACGTGGTCGGTATCGAGCGCCAGCACAAGTTCACCACCCGGGTGATCAGCCCCGACTCCAGCACCACCGTGCACGAAGGCGATGTGCTGCTGCTCGACCTGTTCGCCCCGCGCGACGACCTGCGCAGCCTGTGCCAGACCATGAAGCTCGAACCCCTGCACTTCAAGGCTGCCTACTTCATCGACCAGTCCCATGCCGTGGGTATGGCCGAGGTGGCAGTGGTGCCCGGCTCGCAGTTGATCGGTCAAAGTGTGCTGGATCTTAACTTCCGCAGCCGCTGGGACCTGAACGTGGTTGGTTTGCGCCGCGGCCAGACGGCCATCGAAGAACAACTGGTGGAAGAAAAACTCAAACTTGGCGACACCCTGCTGGTGATTGGCCCGTGGAAGGCGGTGCGCCAACTGCAAGCCCAGCCCAAGGACTTCCTGGTATTGAGCCTGCCCGCAGAAGTCGACAACGTGGCCCCGGCCCTGAACCAGGCACCCTATGCCTTGATCAGCCTGGGGGTGATGGTCGGCCTGATGATCAGCGGCGTGGTGCCCAATGTCATCGCCGCGCTGATCGGTTGCCTGCTGATGGGCGCCGGGCGTTGCATCGACATGAACAGCGCCTACAAAGCCATTCACTGGCAGAGCCTGGTGCTGATTGTCGGCATGCTGCCCTTTGCCCTGGCCCTGCAGAAAACCGGCGGTATCACCCTGGCGGTGAACGGACTGGTGCAGGTACTTGGCGAGGCCGGGCCCTACATGATCCTGGCCTGCCTGTTCGCCATCACCGCGATCATCGGTCTGTTCATCTCCAACACTGCCACCGCGGTGCTGATGGCGCCGGTGGCGATCAGTACCGCCGAGCAATTGGGCGCCTCGCCCTACCCCTTTGCGATGATCGTTGCCCTGGCGGCCTCGGCGGCGTTCATGACACCCGTCTCATCACCGGTGAATACCCTGGTACTGGGCCCCGGCCAGTACCGCTTTGCCGACTTCGTCAAGGTCGGGGTGCCCTTTACCGTGCTGGTGATGGTAGTCAGCGTATTCATGGTGCCATGGGTGTTTCCGCTGTGAGGGCAGCGATTTTCTGCTGTTTGAGCATTTCGGCAGCCTGGCGCCAGTCCTGCGCCCAGCCATCGAGCACCACCTTGAGGTTATCGGCGGTCATCACCTGATCGTCGTTCTCAAGCGGCAGGCCGGTGCCCTTGCGGACCACTTCGGCTACCACCGCGCGGGTCCCGCCATCAAGAAACGCGGCTTCGGTGGCGATCTCGCTGTCCAGGTCGCGGATGCCCACGGCGCTGCTCACCCCGGCGGCCACCAATGTCACCGGCAGGTATTCATAGAAATGCAGCGATTGGGTGTGGGCGCCAACCGAGGTAATCGCCGGGCGAATGATCAAGGTGTTGGGGCCCGGTTGCTCGACCAGCGTCAACACCTTGCCCAGCTCTCGCTTGAGTGCTGCATCGTAGTAGGTCGTTACTGCCGCCAGGGTCGAGGCCGGAATCCGCTCGCTGGGCTTGGGGGGCGGGTAGAACCGGCTGGGGGCGATGTAGACCTGGTTGTAGCGCTCGATATGCAAGTTGGGGCTGACCCAGCGCAACACCGAATCCCCGGAGGCCGTCTTGAGCTCGCGCAACTGATCATAGTTGCGCAAGAAGCCGGAATACTCCTTGGGCGATACCTTGTTCTGGCTGCAACCCACCATCAACAGCGACAGGCACAGTGCTGGCGCGATCATTTGTTTACGCATGGCGTGGACTCCCACTGTGTTTTTTTCCAGGCCGCGACGCGGTGCCCGAGCGCTCGACGTTCAATTGCCCGCTGGCCATGATCCAGTGCACCAGCTCCGCCAGCGGGACCTTGTAGCTGTACTCCATCCACTGACTGCTGGCGGGGCTGAAACGCTCGAAGTAATGGCTGAGGATCACGTGGGTCCCTTCACTGCACAGTTCCAGGCGCGAATCCTGGTAATTGAGCAGCGCATTGCGCCACAAATCCTGGGTGCGCAGGTCAAGGGTCAGAGACTGGCTGCAGTCGAGGCCGTCGATCGGGTGTTGTGCCGACATGAAAAATTCCCTTGTTATGGACGGCGCAAAGGATCTCTCAGGGCTTTTGCTGGCAAATGTCCGCTTTGTATCGCCATTGCAGCTTTGTTGCGCGATTGAAATAAATGACCGGCAGCGCAGAATGGTTTTAGATACGCACTTTTCAGGCCCCTCTGGACCCAAACGTGAGCAGACTGCTGATCGTCGATGACGATGTGGAAATTTGTGCCCTGCTGAAGAAGTTCTTTGTCATGCACGGCTACGAAGTCGACCTTGCCGCCAATGGCACGGCGATGTGGGCGGCCATTGAACAGCAGCGTCCGGACACCATCATCCTCGACCTGATGCTGCCGGGTGAAAGCGGCCTGAACCTGTGCCAGAAACTACGCGCCAACACCGGCATCCCGATCATCATGCTCACCGCCATGGACGAGTTGAGTGACCGTATCGTCGGCCTTGAACTGGGTGCCGACGATTACGTGGGCAAACCCTTCGATGCCCGCGAACTGCTGGCGCGCCTGCGCGCGGTTCAGCGCCGCGCCGGTGAGCAGTTACGCGCACAGAGCGAAGAAACCCGGCCACTGATCCGCTTCGACGACTGGCAACTGGATGTGACCCGCCGCGAGTTGCGTACGCCGCAAGGGGTGATGGTGCCGCTCTCGGCAGGCGAGTTCGACCTGCTGTTGGTATTTCTCGAACACCCGCAGCGCATCCTCAGCCGCGAGCAGTTGATCGATCTGGCACGGGGCCAGGGCCATGAAGCGTACGACCGCAGCATCGACGTGCAGGTGAGCCGCCTGCGCCGCAAGATCGAACCCGACAGCAAGCGTCCGGCACTGATCCGAACGGTGCGCAATGGCGGCTACTTGTTCGACGCCAAGGTCAGCCGCTCGTGATCCGCCTGGACCTGCGCCGCGACAGCATCAGCCGGCGCATTGCCCTGACCATCATTGCCGCCATGCTGACCTCGGTGGCATTGAATATCCTCTTTGTGCAACTGGCTGGCGTATGGGCGCGCCCGCCCTTGAGCCAGATCGGCCTGATCGAGCAAATGGCGGTGGTTACCCGGGTACTCGAGGCAGCCCCGCCGGGTCAGCGTGAGCACTTGGCCCAAGCCGCCAGCAATCCGATGCTGCATGTGCGCTGGAGCCCCCAACGTGAATCCCTGAACCTGCCCGACAGCGGTGAAACGCTGGCCCTTGAAGACTCACCGGAGCTGCAGCAACTGCTGGCCACCCGGCCGCGCCAACTGGCGGTCTACAAGCCCGACGACTGGCCCGAAGGCGACCCGGATGCACACTACAAACTGGTCCTGCAACTGGGTGACAACAGTTGGCTGGCCTTCACCCCGCCCTACCGTAGCTGGGGCCTGAGCCTGGGGATGCGCTTCACCATCATTGGCATCCTGGCGCTGATAGCCGCCTTGCTGGTGGCCTGGATCGGCACCCGCCAGCTGGCCGGCCCGCTGCAGCGCTTTGCCCGCGCCGCGCGGCGCTTTGGCAGCGACCTGCGGGCGCCGCCGATCCGCCTGGAAGGCCCCCATGAGCTGCGCCAGACAATCACCGCATTCAACACCATGCAGGCGCAGATCCAGCACTTTATTGCCGAACGCACGCAGATGTTGGCAGCAATCTCCCATGACCTGCGCGCACCGCTGACGCGCATGCGCCTGCGCGGCGAGTTCATTGAAGATGCCGAGCAACAGCGCAAGCTGTTTCGCGATGTCGATGAGATGCAGAGCATGATCAACGCCGCGTTGAACTTCTTTCGCGACGAGACCCGCCTGGAAACCGCCACCCCGTTTGATCTGGCCGAATTGCTGCAAACCCTGGTGGACGATTACGGCGACCAGCACATTGATATCCCTTTCGAGGGCCCGAAAAACCTCGTTTACCTCGGGCGCCCGCTGGCCCTGAAACGCGCAGTAACAAACTTGATAGAAAACGCCGTCAAATATGCCACCCCGCCCACCATCCGTTTGAGCAGCACCGCCCACAGCCTGTTCATCGACGTCAGCGACCAGGGCCCGGGCATCCCTGGCGCGGCGCTGGAAGAGGTGTTCGTGCCCTTCTTTCGCCTGGAAAGCTCACGCAACCGCGACACCGGTGGCGTCGGCCTGGGGCTGCCGGCGGCACGCACGGTAATCCGCGAACAAGGCGGCGAGCTGACCCTGGGCAACCAGCCGGGTGGCGGCTTGCGGGCGCGTATCGAGCTGCCACGCGACCAGTGATCAACCGCCGTCGGTGTCGATGTCGGCGTCACGGTTGGGCTTTTTCTCCGGCTCTGACTTGAAGTCCGGGCTGTAGTCGTTGTCCCGTGCGGTGCGGTCATGCCGGGGGTTGTTCGGCGCCTTGACCGGCTCGGTGGAGTCGCCCTGGGCGTCGGAAGTCTTTTGCTTGCTCATGAAAGCCTCCTTCATGGCGCTTGCCGTTGTGCAAGTCCTAAAGCTGTGAGGCCAGCGAGCACTGAGGGTTCCTGCTGGACAAGCAATGCGCGGCTTAACGCTGACTTAACGGTGGCGCGTTACGGTACAGGCTCTTCCCTTCAGAACGTTGTTTGGCTCACTTTGCGTGAGCCTTTTTTTTGCCTGTGGGCGGTCTGAAACAAAAGTTTGAAATTCAGGTCTGATCCATTAACTTCCCTCCGCTGTGCGGATAAAGGATCCACAGTGCTGAAACACTTCGCCCGCTTTGCCGTAATCGCCACCGTGCTGTCCACGGCCGGTTGCTACTACCACGATTACGACCGCGACGATCACCGTTATGACCGCGACCACCGCTACTCCCGCGACTGGGACGATGACCGTGACCGTGACCACCGCAAGTACGACAAACGCTACCGCGACGACGACCGCTCCCGCTACTACGACAATGACCGCCGCCGCGGCCGTGACGATGATGACGACGACGATGACGATTGATCGCCAGCTGCCTGTTCACCTGACTGACAACCGTATTGCCTGAGGATTACATCATGCGTGTTTCACTTTCTGTTCTGACGTTGGGCCTTGTGCTCTCCCAAGGTGTCCTGGCTGCCGGTGACGGCACCGCTGCCATGGGTGGCGGCTTGGGTGGCGCGCTGGGTAACGTGGTTGGCCAACAGATCGGTGGCAGCACCGGCGCGGCCATTGGTGCCGGTGTTGGCGGCGCGGCCGGCAGTGCGGTGGGAGCCCGCAAGGGCAACCGCACAGAAGCGGCCATTGGCGGTGGCCTGGGATCGGCCGGTGGCTCGGTGATCGGCAACCAGGTGGGCGGCAAGACCGGCTCGACCATCGGTGCCGGCCTGGGTGGCGCCGCAGGTGGCGCCCTGGGCAACAACATCGCCGACGATGACCGCCATGACTCCGGCGGCGGTCACAAGCACAAGCATAAACACAAGCATAAGCATCGCTGATTCACATCGATCACAGCCTCGTTCCTTGGCAGCGGCTACAGATCATCCCATGTAGCCGCTGGCGACAGCCTGCGATCGGCCGTTGGCTTGTCAGCCCAACAGCGCCCGCGGCCAGCCCAGAATCTGCTTGGGGCGCGGTGGCGCATAGGTACGCACCTTCGAGGTACTGAGCTTCAAACGCACCAGCGACTCGGCCAACGCCACCGCCGCCGTCACCCCGTCAACTACCGGCACCCCGGTACGCGCCTGGATACGCTCATCCAGCCCGACCATTCCACCGCAGCCCAGGCAAATCACTTCGGCCTTGTCGACCCGCACCGCCTCCTCCGCCTCCCGCACCACCGACTCGATGGCCCGCTCCGGGTCTTCCTCCAGCTCCAGCACCGCAAGGCCACTGGCCCGCACCGACGCACAGCGGCTGTCCAGTCCGGCAAGTTTGAGGCGGTCCTCGATCAGCGGCACGGTGCGATCCAGGGTGGTGACCACCGAGTAGCGATGGCCCAGCAGCATCGCCACACTGGCGGCTGCCTCGGTGATATCCACCACCGGCACGTTGAGCAGCTCCTGCAAGCCTTCGCGACCGTGCTCGCCGTACCCGGCCTGGATCACGGCGTCGTAGGGCTGGTCGTAGCTGAGCACCCGTTCCATGACGGCAATGGCCGCCAGGTAGCTTTCAAAGTTGCCTTCCACCGACTCTGCACCAAAGCGGGGCGTCAGCCCGACGATCTCGGTGCCCGGCGACGCCACGCTGCGTGCCTGCCGAGCAATGGCGTCGGTAATGGACGCGGTGGTGTTGACGTTGACTACCAGTATTCTCATGACTCGTTTCCTTGTGCGTGACGCTCAGTGGTGGGCGCTGTCGACGGCAAAATGCTCACCAGAACAGTCCACGTAATGTTTATTGCGATCGGAGATCAGGTAGTACACGCCACCGGCGATGGCCGCGCCGAACAGCCAGGAGAACGGCGTCAGGTCGCTGAAGGCCGGTACCAGGGCCAGCATCACCGCGGCGATGGCCGAGGGCACCAGGGCAGCGATGGCCTTGTAGTTGACCCCGCGGGTGTAGTGGTAGGTGCCGCTGGCGCATTCGCTGTACAGGTCCGGGACATGGACCTGGGCTTTGCGGATCAGCCAGTAGTCGACCATGATGATCCCGTACAGTGGGCCCAGCAGCGCGCCCAGCCCCGAGAGGAAGTAGACGATCACCAGCGGGCTGTTGTAGAGGTTCCAGGGCAGGATCAGTACCGCCAGGGTGGCGCTGATCATGCCGGCACGGCGAAAGTTCAGGCGGCTCGGTGCAAGGCTTGAGAGCACGAAGGCCGGGGCGACGAAGTTGGCCATGATGTTCACCGCCACGGTGACGATCAGGAACGCCAGGCAGCCGAGCACCAGGAAGGTCTTGTCGGGAATCGCGGCAATGATCTGGGTCGGGCTGTCGATGACTGTGCCATCGATGCTGAACTGCGCACCGGACAGCACGAAGCTGATCACCGCGAACACCAGGATGTTCACCGGCAGGCCCCAGAAGTTGCCGACGCGGATGGTCTTGCGGCACGGCGAGGAACGGGCGAAGTCGCAGAAGTTGAGGATCAGCGTGCCGTAGATGGCCAGCCACAGCGCGCCGCCGGCAAACACCTGGGTCCACATCTTGACGCCGGTCAGCGGTTCACCCACCGACCAGGCCAGGTTGCCGTCGACCCGCAGGTACATCCACACCGCCAGCACCAGCACCGTAGAGAGAATCACAGGGCCGGCAAAGGACTCGTACTTGCGCACCATCTCCATGCCGAAGGTCAGGATCACCAGTTGCACGAACCAGATGGCGACGAAGCTGGCCCAGCCCAGGCTGGACAGCCCGAGAATGGCGTTATGGTCGTAACTGGCCAAGGCTGGCCAGATGGCCACCAGCAGCACCCGCAACACCACCGAGGCGAGGTACGTCTGGATACCGAACCAGGCAATGGCAATCACCGCACGGACGATAGCCGGCAACTGTGCGCCGTAAATGCCAAAGCTCATGCGGCTGATCACCGGGAACGGCACCCCGGTTTTCTGGCCCATGTAGCCGGACAGGTTCATGAAGAAGTACACCAGCGCCGCCCCCACTGCCAGGGCCGCCAGCATCTGCCAGCCCGACAGGCCGAGGGCGAACAGGCCCATGGCAAATGAATAGTTGGCGATGTTGTGCACATCGTTGGTCCACAGGGCGAAGATGCTATACCCGCCCCAGCGCCGGCCTGCGGCTTTGGTGGGAGCAAGGTCAGCGTTGTGCAGCTTCGGACTCAGGGCACTGTGCCCGGAGGCAGGTGCAGAGGCGGCAGCGTCGGACGGCAGGTACGCACTGTCCAGATGTTTGGAAGTATCCAATTGCATGTTCCCCGGGCTCCTGCTGCAGCACAGGAGTGCTACAGCACATTATTGTTGGATTTGCAGAGTTGGGACCGCTGTCGGGCGCCTTGGCGCCATGCATACAAATATTGCATACAATTTTTGTATTACGATTTTTGCGGAACAATATGTATGCCAAAAGGGGTTGAAATGGAATTCGCCGCCTACCGCTCTGAGCACATAAACAATTGATTTTTATTATTTAAAAACTTTCATAAGAGGCTGCCGAGAAGCCATTTACCTGATCGAACGGTCAAATGACCAGGTGACAAAAATGTGAATTGTCGTAACGACAACCCGTAACATGTATCCACAAGACTGCTACGCCGGTACACAATCTGGAGATCGCGGGCAAGCCCACTCCTACACCCGGTGGGAGGGGCGGTGCGACGCCTCGACTTGCCCCGCGATGGCGCACAATTTCACGCTGCAACTTTTTGTCTAGGCACATTTACGGCATGCTGGGGCGGTCAAGGAATATCGGAGCTGGTAATGACGGAAAAACACCCCGCATCGACCGTAGAGCGTGTCTACCTGGGGGTCCACGAGGCGATCCGCAAGCGCACCCTGCGCCCCGGCATGAAACTGGGCGAGTCGTCGCTTGCGGAGCTTTTCAAGGTCAGCCGCACTTCGGTGCGCGCGGCGCTCAAGCAACTCGAAGGCGACGGCCTGGTCTCCACCGAACTGAACAAGGGCGCATGGGTGTCACTGCCCAGCGACGATGACATTCGTTCGGTGTTCGAAACCCGGCGCCTGATTGAGATCGGCATCGTCACCGAGCTGTGCCGGCGCGCCGACAAGAGCGTGCTGCACCCCCTGCGCCTGCATGTAGCCGCAGAGGAAGCCGCCGCCGATGCAGGCGACCATGCCCGCTACGTCAACCTGTTGGGTGAGTTCCACCTGCGCCTGGCCGAGGTGCTGGACAACCCGGTGTTGCTGGACTGGTTCCGCAAGCTGATCGAACGCGGCTCGCTGTACGCCTCGACACTGGACGACGAACGCCACGAAGCCTGCCGTGGCAACGAGCACCTGCGCCTGATCGAGTTCCTCGAAGCGGGCGACCAGTCGGCGGCCATCGAGCTGGTGTGTACGCACCTGCGGGGCATCGAAGAAGCCATACTCAAGGCCACCCAAACCTTGAAGGCCGACTACCACCCGCTCAAGCACCTGCTGGGTGGCTGAAACCCGCCATTCACGACCCAACTGATATCGATCCCGATATTTAATTGGTAAATGCATCAGGGCTTTTTATAGGGTGGGAGGGCCCCCATAGAGGTCCTGAAATGTTTGATCGTGTTTTCATCAATGCCGTCGCCGCCGACGGCAGCCCCCTCTCCCTGGCCGTCACCGATGGCCGTATCGCTCGCCTCGACGCAAACCCTGGCCCCCTTGAAGGTGTAGAGCGCATCGACCTTGGCGGACACCTGGTGCTGCCCGGCTTTGTCGACGGCCATATCCACCTGGATAAAAGCTTTGTCGGCGACCGCTGGCACCCGCACCAACCCGTTGGCAGCCTGCGTGAACGTCTGGCCGTGGAAAAGCGCGAACTGGCCCTGGCGCCGCCGATTGTCGAACGCGCCGATGCCCTGATCCGCCAGGCGGTGTCGTTCGGCACCGTGGCGATGCGCTGCCATGTGGATGTCGATGCCTCCACAGGCCTGAGCAATCTGCATGCGGTGATGCACGCTCGGGAACAGTGGCGCGGCATCGTCGACATCGAGCTGGTGGCCTTCCCCCAGGCCGGGGTGATGTCGTGCCCGGGTACCGCCGACGTGCTTGAAGCGGCCATCACCGACGGCGCCGAAGTCATTGGCGGTATCGACCCCACCACGCTGGACGGTGACGCCGAGGGTCAATTGGACGTGGTGTTCGGGATTGCCGAACGCCGTGGCGTGAAGGTCGATATCCACCTGCATGAGCCTGGCCTGCAGGGCATCGAGCAATTGCAGCGCATCGCCGCACGCACCTGCGCAGTCGGCTTGCAGGGGCGCGTGAGCGTCAGCCATGCCTACGCCCTGGGTCAGGTGGAGCTGGACGTCGTGCAGCGCACGGCGGCAACGCTGGCCCAGGCCGGCATCTCGATCATGACCAACGCCCCGGGCGACCACCCCTTCCCGCCTGTACTGCAACTGCGTAATGCCGGGGTGAACGTGTTCACCGGCAACGACAACATCCAGGACGCCTGGTGGCCCTACGGCAACGCCGACATGCTCCAGCGCGCGATGCTCATCGGCTATCGCTCCGGCTTCTACAGCGACGAAGACCTGAATGTGGCACTGGCGATGGCCACTACCGCCAGCGCCACGGTCATGGACAAGCGCGACTACGGGCTGAAGGTCGGCAACGAGGCGACCTTCGTCATTATCAAGGCACCGAATGCAGCTGCAGCGGTTGCCGCCGCCCCCTCCGAGCGACGCCTGGTGCGCCGTGGTCAACTGTGCCCGGCGCCGGTCGGACTGCAGTTCGAGGTGCAACCGGCGCAGGCAATGGGTTCAGGTACCTGACTTCAGCCGACTGAATGCTCGGGTCAGCGCCCGGTTGAACGCCTTGCTGTTGTCGTTCTTGCTGTACAGCCGCGCCCGTACTTCGGCAGGCGGATAAGTGGCGGGCGCACTGCGGATCGCCGGGTCCACCAAGGCATCGGCGGCCGTAATGGCGTTGGCGTACTGGATGTTGTCGGTGATCGGGGCGATCACCTCCGGGCGCATCAAGTAGTCCATCAAGGCCAGGGCCGCTTCAGGGTGCGGCGCGTCCTTGGGGATCACCAGCGCATCGAGCCAGATCAGTGTGCCTTCACGGGGAATGCTGAAGTTCAAGGTGACGGCCTTGCTGGCCTGTTGCGCCTGCTGCTGGGCAATGGCGACGTTGCCGTTCCAGGACATCGCCAAGCAGGTTTCGCCGTTGGCCAGGTCATTGATGTTGCGGTCGTTGTCAAAGTAGCGGATGTACGGGCGCACCTTCTGCAACAGGGCCTCGGCCTGCTGCAGGTCTTCAATGCGCTGCCGGTTGATGTCCAGGCCCAGGTAGCGCATGGCGGCAGCGAACACCTCGTTGGGGTCGTTGAGCAGACTTACCCCGCAACTGGCAAACTTCGACACCACCTCGGGCTCGAACAGCATCGCCCAGCTGTCGGTGGGTGCCGATGGCAGCCTGGCCTCCACGGCCTGCTGCTGGTAGCCCACGCCCGTGGTGCCCCAGGCGTAGGTGCCGGCATAACGGTTGCCGGGGTCGAACACCGCCATGTGCTGGCGGAACTCCTCGCCGACTCCGGCCAGGTGCGGCAACCGGGTCTTGTCCAGCGGCTGCAAAGCGCCGCTGCTGATCGCCCGCGACAGGTGCTGGCCGGCCGTCAGCACCAAGTCGTAGCCACTGCGGCCGGTGAGCAACTTGGTCTCTACGGTTTCCAGCGAATCGAAGTGATCGGCCACCACGCGGATGCCGGTGCTTTTTTCAAAGTTGGCCAGGGTGTCCGGGGCCAGGTACTCGCCCCAGATATACAGGTTGACCGTCGCTTGCCGGTTGTCGGCGGCCTGCGCCTGCGCACTGCATGCCAGCGCGAGGGCCAGACCACAGGCGCGCAGGTTCATGAGGCTTTTGCTCCTGAATATTGAGGCATGGTGATGCAGGCGACATTGCCACCGCCCAGGAGAATCTCGCGGGAATTTTCAATGCCGATGATGCGGTGGCCGGGGAACAGTTCAGCCAGTGTGGCCTGGGCGATGGTGTCGTTGCGATCGCCAAACAACGGCAGGACGATGGCCGAATTGCCGGCATAGTAGTTGATGTACGAGGCGCAGATTTTCGTACCGGCCTGGCGCAGGTGAGTGCCGTCGACCTGATCAAGCCCGGCCGCTTCCTCGGCCGTCCACTCCAGCACATCGGGCTGTGGCAGCTTGTGTACCTTGAGGGTGCGACCGCGGCTGTCGCGGGTGCTGCGCAGGATGTCGTAGGCCTCCTGGTAGATTTCCCACTGCGGGTCGTCGCGGTTGTCGGTCCATTGCAGCACCACTTCGCCGGGGCGCACGAAGCAGGCCAGGTCGTCGATGTGGCCATCGGTCTCGTCGAACTTGCAACCGCGCGGCAACCAGATCACCTGCTCGGCGCCCAGATAGTCCTGCAGGCGCCGGGTCACTTCCTCCTTGCCCAGGTGCGCGTTGCGGTTGCGGTTGAGCAGGCATTGTTCGGTGGTCAGCACGCTGCCCTGGCCGTCGCTCTGGATACCGCCCATCTCGGCGATCAGGGGCGCGCGGTAGCGGTCGAGGTGTTCGATTTCGAGGATCTTCTGGGCGATCTGGTCATCCTTGTCCCAGGGGTAGTACAAGCCGCCGTCGAGCCCGCCGTAGGCGTTGAACTCAAAATCGACACCGCGCACTTCGCCACTGGCATCGTTGACCACGAAGCAGGCGCCGCTGTCACGGAACCAGGTGTCGTTGCAAGTCATCTCCACCACCCGCACCTGAGGCGGCAGCAATCGCCGGGCGTTGGCGTACTGGGCCGCCGAGGCACACACGGTGACCGGCTCGCTGGAGGCAATGGCCGTGACGATCTCGACCCAGACCTTTTGCGCAGGCTTGGCGCCGTTGCGCCATACATCCGGACGTTCCGGCCAGCCGAGCCAGCAGCCGGCCTTGTGCTCGAATTCGCCGGGCAAGCGGAAACCATCGGCCTTGGGGGTAGTGGTGAGGGAACGAGCCATGAGCGACCTCTGTGTCGGGTGGGAGTAGCTGCACGCTACGCCGGCGCCGCCCGGGCTTCCAACGATGAAAACTTGCGGATTGATGAATTGAATTCAGGGGTCGGCTATTTGAGTGGTGAACCATTCGATGAAGTCGGCCACCGCCCCGCGCTCCAGGCGCAGGCGTTCGCACACCAGCGCATATTGGCCCTGGGCCGTGACACTGGCAGTGAACGGGCGCACCAGGCGGCCGCTGACCAGTTCGGCCTGGCAAGTCAGGTTATCGCCCATGGCCATGCCCTGCCCCAGCGCCGCGGCCTCCTGTGCCAGTGCTGCGTGGGGGAAATACAGCTGGCGTCCGGGTTGGGCGTCTTCGGCATGGGTGGCGAGCCAGGTAGTCCAGGTCTTGCCGTCCTGATCGTCATGCAGCAGGCAGTGACGCACCAGGTCGCGCGGACGCTTCAGCCCGCCGAGGTTGAAAAGCCCCGGGCTGCACACCGGGAAAAACTGCAGCAACGGCAAGGGCCGGACGAAGTGAGTGCTGGCATCCAGCGCACTGGTGCCATACGTAATGGCGATATCGATATTGGCAGCGGGAGCGCCGGCATCAATGGGCTGCTCGTGCAGGTGCAGGGTGATGTGCGGGTAGCGGTTGCTGAAATCGGCCAGCCGCGCCACCAGCCACTTTTGCGCAAGCTCGGTGGTGACCGCCAGGCGCAGCACGGCCTGGGACGCTGGGTCACGTAGTTCGTCGCACGCCTTGCCGATCAACTCGAACGCCTGCTGCACCTGCTGCAACAGTCGCCCCGCCTCGGCACTCAAGCGCACCTGACGGCCCTGGCGCACGAACAGCTCGACGCCCAGTTGTTCTTCAAGCTGGCGAATCTGATGGCTCACGGCACTGTCGGTGACACACAGCTCGGCGGCGGCACGCCCGAAATGACCGTGGCGGGCAGCACACTCGAACGTTCGCAGGGCAGTCAGTGATGGCAATCGACGCATGGGCAGGCTCCGGGATCGGCAGGCAGCATAGCGCAAGCCAATGGTCTAAAGCAGGCGCCCCAATGCTGGCAAAGTACTACCTGCTCCGCTAGCATGCCGCTGAATTGCCCGCCGGGGCCGCATGGAGAGCGTTACACGTGCTGTTGAGCATCCCGACCCTGATGCTGGTTGCCACTTTCATCTTTGCCTTGATGGGTGTACTGACCTTGCATGCCTGGCGCCACGGTGTACGCGAATGCACCCTGGGCTACCTGGGCCTGATGCTGTTGCTCGCAGCCCTTGGCGCGATCCTGCTGAGCCTGCGCGGCATGGGGCTGGATTTCATCGCCCTGGTGCTGGGCAACATCGTCCTGTTGCTGAGCGCCGCCTTCAACTGGACGGCCATGCGCGTGTTTGGCGGGCGCCCCGCGCATGTACCCGGAATCGTGGCCGGAGCGTTGCTCTGGATAGCCTGGAGCACTACCCCAGGCTTCTTTGACGAACTGACCCAACGGGTAATGCTGTATTCGCTGATGGTGGGCGGCTACAGCGCTCTGACGGTGTTCGAGTTGTGGCGCAACCGCAAGCGTATGGAAGTCTCCTACCTGCCCGCCTTGCTGCTGACGTTGATGCACACCAGTTTCTATGGCGTGCGAGCATTCTATGACCCGGGCATTTCCCTGGAGCATGCCATTTCTGGTGCTGGCACCACGGCAACTTTTTTCGCCTTCATGCTGTTCGAGTCCATGCTGTATGCCATCGGCATTGCCTATGTGACGCTGGCGATGGTGCGTGAGCGCACCGAGCTCAAGCTCAAGGCGGCGGCCTTCTCCGACCCGCTGACCGGTATCGGCAACCGTCGTGCGTTTCTGGCCCACGGCGCGCAATTGTTGGCCGATTGCACTCGCCGAGGTGAGCCGGTGGCGCTGCTTTTGTGCGATCTGGATCATTTCAAGCGGCTCAACGACAACTATGGGCACCAGACGGGCGACCAGGCGTTGATTGCCTTCAGCCGGGTGACCAGCCAGTGCATTCGTCGAGGTGATGTGTTCGGCCGTATTGGTGGCGAGGAGTTTGCCTGTTTGCTGGCCAACACCGATGAATCGGAAGCGTTGCGGGTGGCGCAGCGTATCTGCAGCCACTTTCATGCATTGCCGTTGCTGGAGCCAGGGTTGTTGAGTGTGAGTATCGGTATTGTCGGCAGTAGCGGCGGCCATGACCTGGCGCGGTTGCTGTCGATGGCAGACAGTGCGTTGTACCGAGCCAAGGATGAGGGGCGTAATCGGGTGGAGTTGTATGGTGAGGGTGGGCTTATGCCGCAGTGAGCTTGCCAAATGGGTGTCGTCAGAACTACTGCTCGCAGGGCAAGCCCGCGACTACCGGTTCGGCGCAGGCCCAAGAGCGGGCTTGCCCGGCGGTCGAAGGTTCAGCGGTACCGGCCTCATCGCGGGGCATCCCCACCCCTGCCGTTGGTATCCCGCGTCAGCCAGTCCAGCAACCACAAGCCGGCAGGCCCCGGCGGGGTCAATCGCGACCACGCCGCGTCCACGGCAATAGGTCGCGGCCAACCAGCCAGGGGCAATTCCACCAACTGCCCATGTCCATACTGCTGCACCAGCCCATGAGGCAGTTCGGCCCAGCCAAAACCCTCCTCGGTCATCTCCAGCAGCAACAGGTAATCCGGCGCCGACCACACCCGCCCCTGGGGCTTGTTCTCGCTGTCGGCCCAGGTGTTGAGGTACAGCTGGCGGTGGCTGGCAAGGTTGGCCTGGGTCAGGTTCTCAAGCCTCGCCAGCGGATGCTCGCGCGCAACGAAAATTCCCATCTGGGCATGCCCCGGCAAACGCCGCACGGCAATGTCCGGCGGATACTTCGATTGCGCCGCCAGCAACCCCACATGTGCCCGGCCGCTTTGCAGCAAGCTCAACACATCCCCCGCCTCGGCGATCATGCATTCGAGTTCGATGTCTTGATAACGCTGCTCGAACTGGCGCATCACGTGGTTGTCCGGGCTCAGTTGATACATGTCGGACAGCACGAGCGTCAGCCGCGGCTCGACGTTGTCGGCCAGGCGGATGCTCAGCTCGTCCAGCCGCTCGCTGGCGGCGAGGATTTCCTGCACATGCCCCAACACCTTGCGCCCTGCCTCGGTCAGCACCGGGTGGCGGGCCTGGCGATCAAACAGGCTGACGCCAAGATCGGCCTCAAGGTTGGCAATGGCGGCGCTGACGGTGGATTGGCTCTTGCGCAATTTGCGCGCTGCCGCCGAAAAGGACCCCAGGGCAACCGCTTCGACGAAGGCCTGCAACGCTTCAGGTGAGTAACGCATGGCTGTATCGCTTTTATCGATGGAATCTATTTTTAACATACGCAAAAAAGCGATGACAATCACCCCATCGAAATCAACCGTTCAGGTGCTGTCATGATTGCCTCCCATAAATCCTTTGCCGAGCGAATTGTTCATGCCGTGGGCTTCGAGGCCATTGCCGTGCTGATCTGTGCGCCTATCGGCAGCTGGTTGCTGAACCGCTCGATGCTGGAGGTCGGTACGCTGGCGGTAGTGCTCTCGACCGTGGCGATGCTCTGGAACATGCTTTACAACGCAGTGTTCGACCGTTTCTGGCCTGCTGACCGGGTGACCCGTACCGTCAAGGTCCGGGCCCTGCATGCCAGCGGTTTCGAGGTCGGCTTCGTGGTGATCGGCGTGCCGATTGCGGCGCTGATGCTCAATCTGTCGCTGTTGCAGGCGTTCACGCTGGAGATCGGCTTTTTCGTCTTCATGCTGCCCTACACCATGGCCTACAACTGGGCCTACGACCTGCTGCGCCAGCGCCTGGTCAAAACCCGGACCGGAGTCCTGCAGGCGCAGTGAGCGGTTTGGCCGGTGGGCGCCTTTTGGTTTAGCCTGTTTAGCACACAGCTAAATGATGGCAGCCGGCGCCCATGAATATTCACGACATCCGCAAGACCAACCTGCTCCGGCTGATCGGCGTCCAGCGCAAGGCGACCTGCGCCGGACGTTGGGGCATCAGCCCGGCGCACTTGAGCCAGATTCTCTCGCAAAAAACCGAAAAGAACCTCGGTGACGAGGTGGCACGACGCATCGAGGCCGCCGAGGGCCTGGCGCCTGGCTGGATGGATGTGCTGCAGGACCAGGTGCCCACGCAGCCAGCCATCCCGATGCCACCTTCGCCAGGCTTTATCACCATCTCCCACCTCGACATTTGCGGCTCCATGGGCAGCGGTAATACACCACCCAGCCACATCGAGGTGATCCGCGACCTCACCGTGCACCAGGACTGGCTGCGCAGCCAGGGCATCAGCTATTCAAGCCTGGCCAACCTGGCAATCATCAGCGGCGAAGGCGACAGCATGGCTGGCACCTTCAACGACGGTGATGCACTGCTGGTGGACCGTGGCATCGATGAGGTGCGCACCGATGCCGTTTACGTCTTCAGCCTCGAAGGCGACTTGTTCGTCAAGCGCCTGCAGCGCCTGACGGGCGGCGGTTTGCGGATGATTTCCGATAACCCCCTGTACCCACCGCTGATGATCGAAGGCGCCGCCCTGGAGAAGCTGCATATCCAGGCACGGGTGCTGCTGGTGTGGAACGCGCGTCGCTTGTAAAACCCGATAGGGGTTGGATACGTGAAATTTATCTGGTAGTTTTTCATGAAAATATACCAATAAAAATTCACGAGACCCGCCATGTTCAAGCAATCCGCCCAGCATGTCGCCAGCTACTACGCCCGCACCTTCCCCACTGCCATCCCGCTGCGCGCCACCCTGCACGAATCCCTCGACACCGAGGTGCTGGTGATCGGCGCCGGTTTCAGCGGCCTGCACACGGCGCTGCGCCTGGCCCTGGCCGGCAAGCGGGTGACGGTACTGGAAGCCAGCCGGGTAGCCTGGGCGGCATCGGGGCGTAATGGCGGGCAGGCATTGCTGGGCTGGTCGTGCGACATGCCGCCACTGGAAAAAGCCCTGGGCCATGAGCGTGCCCGCCGCCTGTGGGACAGCATGTGCTGGGCCGCCGGTGAAATGCGCGCCCTGCCCCAGCGCCACGGCTTTGATATCGACTACCGTCCCGGCAGCCTGTGGACCGCCGTACTGCCACGCCGGGTCGGGATGCTGCGTGAAGCCCAGCGCGAGGCCGTAGACAAGTGGGGTTACGACAAGCTACGCCTGATCGAGCGCGGCGAGTTACCCGACTGGATCGACAGCCCCCGCTACCAGGCCGCGCTGTATGACCCTGAGGGCGCCCATCTCAACCCGCTGAAACTGGCCCAGGGCCTGGCTGCTGCCATCGAGGCCGCCGGCGGGCGCCTGTACGAACAGACCCGGGTACTGGACTACCGCGAAACCGCAAAAGGCTATGTGGCCCGCACCGAACACGGCGAGGTGCGCAGCGACGTGCTGGTGCTGGCTTGCAACGCCTACATCGACGGCCTGGACCGGCAACTGTCGCGCCGCCTGCTACCGGTGGGCTCATACCAGGTGGCCACTGCACCCCTTGATCCGCAACTGGCCCACTCGTTGCTGCCGCGCAACAGCTGTGTGATCGACAACCAGTTCGTACCCGACTACTTTCGCCTGACCCCCGACCACCGACTGCTGTTTGGCGGCGGCTGCACCTACCTGGGCGGCATTCCACGAGATGTGGCCGCCGCTACCCGCCCGGTGCTGGAGCGCGCCTTCCCGCAACTGCGTGGCGTGGCCATCGAACACGCCTGGGGCGGGCACATCGACTGCAGCCTGCGGCGTACCCCGGATATCGGCCACAGTGGCCAACGCTACTGGTTGCAGGGCTTTTCCGGGCATGGCGTACTGCCGACCCTGGCCGGCGCCCGCGCCGTCAGCGATGCCATTCTCGGCGACACCGACTTGCTGGCGTTGTACCAGGCCATCGACAACGGCCGCTTCCCCGGCGGCGACCTGCTCGCCGCCCCGCTGGAAGCGGCGGCCAAGGCCTGGTACCGCCTGCGCGACAACCTTTGAGAGGACAGCACCATGGACATGCAGGATGAAATCGAAGGCCTGGCGATCCTGATCCGTGACCTGCGCAAGCACCGCAACCTGACCCTGGGCGAACTGGCCCAGCGCATCGACCGCTCGGTGGGCTTTCTGTCCCAGGTCGAACGTGGCCTGTCGCGCCCCACCGTGGCCGACCTGACCGCCATCAGCGAAACCCTGGATGTGCCCACCACCTACTTCTACAACCTGAGCAAACCTCGGGAGCTGGACTGGGTCACCCGCCCCGGTGAGCGCCGCACCTTGTACTACGCCGGCGGCATTACCGACGTGCTGGTCTCGCCCAAGCTCACTGGCGGCTTCTCCATGCTCGAAAGCCACCTGGCGCCGGGCGCCAGCAGCGGTGAGGGCCACCTGGACGACAGCTCCGAGCAAGGCGGCTTCGTCCTCGAAGGGCAATTGAGCCTGTGGCTCGACGACAGCGAGGCACCCGTGACCCTGAACCCCAACGACAGCTTCCAGCTACCGCCACACAGCCAGTTCCGCTACGCCAACCTGACCGACCAACCGACCCGGGTACTCTGGGTATTTCGTTGAACAACGCTGCAGGATCGCAATCGATGACAACAACAAAAAGCTTTCCCGATCTGCTCACTGAAGTCCGTGAATTTCGCGCCCGATTCCCCGAGGTGCGCTATGTCGACCTGATCAGCCTGGACATTCCCGGGCACTTCTATGGCAAGCGCTACCCCATCGACATGCTTGAGAAAGTCGCCGCCGGCAGCCCCCTGAAACTGCCGCAGAACTGCGTGCTGCTGGGCGTTCAGGGCGGGCTGTTCCCGATTGGCGACTACTGTTTCAACGACGGCGACCCCGATGCGCCGCGCCGCCTGATCCCTGGCACCCTCAAGCCGGTGCGCTGGGAAAACCAGCCCCTGGGGCAGATGCTGATCAGTTCCGATGGCACCCCCGCGCCCATCGAGTTCGAGCCCCGGGAAGTACTCGCCCGGGTGCTGCAGCGCCTTGAGCAGCGCGGCATTCGCCCAGTGGTAGCGTTCGAGCTCGAGTTCTACCTGTTCGACCGCAGCCTCAAGGACGGCCTGCCGCAGTTCCCTCGCGACCCGTTCAGCGATGACGCCGACGATCAACCGAACATGCATATCGAGCGCCTGTCGCGCTATTCCGACGTACTGCGCGAGATGGTCGAGGCAGCCAATGAGCAAGGCGTGGACGCCAACGTGATTACCGCAGAGCTTGGCCCTGGCCAGTTCGAGATCAACTTCGGTCATTGCGACGACGGTCTTCGTGCCGCCGACTGGGCGGCCCTGTTCTGCCGCAGCACCCGTGGCGTGGCGCTCAAGCACGGCATGCGTGCAAGCTTCATGAGCAAACCTTACCTGCAGGCTCCGGGCAGCGGCATGCACGTGCATGTCAGCCTGTACGACCGGGATGGCAACAACCTGCTGGCCGCCAATGACCAACAACCCTTGCGCCATGCCGTGGCGGGCTGCCTGGAACTGCTGCCGCACTGCATGCCGATCTTCGCCGCCAACCACAACGCCATGCGCCGCTACGGTGCCATGGTCAACGCTGCCAGCCGCGCCAGCTGGGGTTACGAAGACCGTGATGCGTGCATCCGCATTCCCGAGTCCGACCCGCGCAACCTGCGTATCGAGCATCGCCTGGCCGGCGCCGACGCCAATCCGTACCTGGTCCTGGCAGCCATCCTGTGTGGCATGGAGCACGGGCTGGACGCCGGCCGTGAGCCGATTGCCCCGCTCAATGAAGACCGCGCCAGTGGCATCGACTTCCCCAAGGACATGCTCACCGCCGTCAGCGCCATGCGCCAGCATCCGGCGGTCAATGAAGGCTTGGGCAGCGAGTTCGTGATGGTGTATTGCGAGAACAAGCGCCAGGACCACCTGGCCTTTTTGCATGACATCAGTGCGCGGGAGTATCGGTGGTTTCTTTGAAGACCCTGCCGCTTTCGTAGCCGCTGCCGCCAGGCCGCGATCGACCGCAAAGCGGTCCTAGACGGTAGATGGCGACTGCTACGCAGTCGATCGCAGCCTGGCGGCAGCGGCTACGTGGTGGTACGGATACCTATCACGGCTAAATTAATTTAGCTTTATGCATTGACGCATATTTAGCTTGAAGCTAGTTTTATGCCTGAGCGCGACGCATTCTGTCGCGCATTCAGGAGTAAAAACCATGTCCGTAAACATCAACACCCTCACCATCACCCTCCCCGTTCCCAAATCCGTCACCGATCCCGTCGCCCTGGAGCTCACCGGCGTCCAGGCCCTGGAACGCTACCCGGCAGTACTCGCCACCCTCGCCGACGGTTCGGTACGCTTCACTGCGCCCACCAAAGGCGCCTCCAGCAAAAGCACTCACCGTACCCGCTGCGAATGGAAAGAACCGCTCTACTGGCCCCTCGACAGTGCCGACCTGCACCGCAACCATCAGGTCATGACCCTGACCCGGGTCAACCACGCACAAAAGGTGGTGATCTCGCAGTTGCACGTCAAAAACGACGACAGCCCCGCGCTCAAGGTGTTCTGGAACAAGGGCAAGATCAGCTACGGCTTTCGCCAAAGCTTCAACCAGGCGGCGCCCGCCAGCATCACGCTATTGAACAACGTGCCTTTGGGGGCAGCTTTTACGGTGACGCTGGAACTGACCGGAAAAGGTGCCCTGACCCTCACGGCCCGGTGCAATGGGCTGAGCGCCAGCACCGGCGTGCTGCAAATGGACAGCAGCTGGAATGCGCGCACCTTCAACTTCCATGGCGGGGTCTACAACCAGGTCGACTACACCAGCTCGACCGCCTCCGACGACGCCTCGGTGTGCATCCTCAGCACCCTGCAACTACGCCACGTCTAAGGCCCGCCGCGTTCACGCGCTGACGTTGAAGCACAGGCACACGCGGGTGCCTTCCTGTTCGCGGCTGTCGAGCTGAACCTCTCCGCCGAACCGCTCCATGATCTGCCGGACCATGATCAGGCCGATGCCCAGCCCGCCTTGCTTGGTGGTATAGAACGACTTGAAGGCCGCCATTTCCTGCTGTCGTGTCATGCCTTTGCCGGTGTCGTTGATGAACAGATAAACCGTGTGCCCGTCGGCAGACAGGGAGGTCGCCATGTGCAAGCGGCCGCCTTCGGGCATCGCCTCGATGGCATTGGCGATAATGCTGTTCAGCACCTGCGCCAGCAGCAACGGGTGGCTGACTACCAGGGGCACGGGCACAAGATCAAAGCTCGGCTGGATTCTCGACCGCTCGATTTGCTGTTCAAAACCCTTCAATGTGCCTCGCACCGCATCGATCAGCTCGACCTGCTCTGATTCGCCGCGCAGCGGTCGCAGACACAGCAACAGGTCCCGTACCCAGATCGACATGCGGTCGACCTGGCTGACGATGTCGTCGATGTACTTGCCCGCCGGCTGCCCTGGCAGACCCTGGGCAAGTTCGGCACTGGTGCGGATGCTCGCCAGTGGGTTGCGCATACTGTGTGCCACGGCGGTCGACATCTCGACCAGCCCGCCGTAGGTCTTGTTGGCCACCAGTTGGTCTTGCTGCGAGGCCAACAGTTTGGAAGCGCGCCAGACAATCCAGAACAACCCTACGTAAATGGCCAGGCCGCCAAGCGCGGTGGCCATCCAGATCAGACGAAAGCCGCGGTTGACCCGCTCGATCAGGTCCACCGGCTCTTTATAGATCTCGACCATGGCCAACACATTGCCTTGCTCATCGTGGAGCGGAATGTAGTTTTCGATGAAGAACGCCCGGGGTGGTTGCATGAACTGCTGGTCAAGCCGTTGCTGCTGGACCTCGTTGTATTTGGCCGACACCTGGCCCCGGGTCGTGAATGCCGCCTCAAGGGCCGGATCATCAATGATCTTGCGCCCTATCAACGCAGGATTGGTCGACCACACCACCACCCGCCGGGGCGAGTAAATGGTGGCCAGCAGCGAATCGGGAAGGTGGGCAAGGTGATCGAGGAACTCCGAGCGCGCCCGTGCCCGGTTACTCAGGGTTTGCTCGTTCAACATGGCATACATCGGCGACACCAGGATGGCGCCCATCTGCATGCCGGTCAGATCGTGATGGCGAATTTCGCCGACGGCCACCGCCTGGATAAACTGGGCCGACAGCAACGCATCGCGCTCCAGGCTTTCGTTCATCAAGAAGCGCGTCGACAGTGAGCCCAGGCCAATAGCCACGGCGCCAATGATGATAAAACTGATCACCGAGAACCAGCGCAGCAGGTTGAACTGCCCCAGGGCTGTAGTGGGCGTGAATGCTCGAAACGGCAGGTGCTTGAACCAGGATGACGCTGCATTCATGGAATCGGCTCGCCAACTGTAACGGCAATGATCGTGCGTTGTGGCTGACGTTGGCCAAGCCCGTACCCACCTTTTTCCTACACTCTAGCTGGACATCATTTGGCCTGCATCGAACCCGGAAAAGAAACCGCGCGCGCTCTATTTTGCCCCTGTCGCCATTGCCGAAGGTATGCTGTCGAGCGCACACTTTTGCCCTTCGCATTGCCCACCAGGAGGTTCGTCACATGAGCAAGGCACCCTATGTTCCCCCCAAGGTCTGGCGACACGAGGCGCCCAATGGCGGCGAATTCGCCAACATCAACCGCCCCGTCGCAGGCCCCACCCACGACAAGGCCCTGCCGATGGGCAAGCATCCGTTGCAGCTGTATTCGATGGCGACCCCCAATGGCGTGAAGGTCACCATCCTGCTCGAAGAGCTGCTGGCACTGGGGCACACCGCGGCCGACTACGATGCCTGGCTGATTCGTATCGGCGAGGGCGACCAGTTTTCCAGCGGCTTTGTTGCCGTCAACCCGAACTCGAAGATCCCCGCCCTGCTGGACCGCAGTGAAAACCCGCCCATCCGCGTATTTGAGTCCGGCTCGATCCTGCTTTACCTGGCAGAGAAGTTCGGCAGCTTCCTGCCCAAGGACCTGGCCGGGCGCACCGAAACCCTGAACTGGCTGTTCTGGCAAATGGGCGCCGCTCCTTATCTGGGCGGTGGTTTCGGGCATTTCTATGCCTACGCCCCGGAAAAATTCGAATACCCGATCAACCGCTTCACCATGGAAGCCAAGCGCCAGTTGGACGTGCTCGACCGCCGCCTGGCCGAAAGCCCCTACCTTGCCGGCGACAGCTACACCATTGCCGATATTGCCGTGTGGGCCTGGTATGGCCAACTGGCGCTGGGCAACGTGTACTCGGCAGCCGAGTTCTTGAGCGTGCATGAATACACCCATGTCCAACGCTGGGCACAGGAGATCGCCAAACGACCTGCGGTTGTCCGTGGCTTGCGCGTCAACCGAACCTGGGGAGACGACGCCAGCCAGGTGCCAGAGCGGCATCACGCAGCAGACCTGGACTAGCCCCTTGGCATCGGAGAACACCACTCGGCAGCAGGTCGTCAGGCTCATTCGCCATGGCGAAAGCGCGGCCAACATCGGAGCGGCCACTGACGACCCTGCGCTCATTCCCTTGACCGAACAGGGCGTGGAGCAAGCCCGGCGCGTTGCCCAGACATTCCTGAAGGCCCCCGGGCTGATCGTGACGTCGCCCTTCATCAGGGCGCATTGCACGGCGCAAGCCACCGCGGGCCTGTTTCCCGAGACGGCAGTCCAGGTGTGGCCGATTCACGAGTTCACCTACCTGGAGCCCAGCCGCTGCGCAAACACCACGGCCCAGGAGCGCCGTGCCTGGGTGCAAGCGTATTGGCGCACAGCCGACCCCGACTACCGCGATGGCCCCGGCGCAGAAACGTTCAGGGAGTTCACCCAGCGTGCCCGGGATTTTCTTGATGCACTGGGAAGCTGCCCCCGCGACGTCGCCGTGTTTTCCCATGGACAGTTCATCAATGCCGTTGCCTGGTTGCTTGAGGGCAAGGCTGAATCTGTTGCGCAGGGGTGCATGCTCGACTATCGGGCGTATGAATTGTCGAACCCTGTGGCCAATTGCTCGGGTTACCAGATCCACAGGACAACAAACGGCAGCGACTGGCAGCTTGGAAGGCAACGCGAGCGTTTGGCTGCCTGCTAGGCTATCCCTTACTTCAGGAGGACCAGGCCATGTCTACCAACAACCTCATCCCTTCGATTATCTTCAAGCTCAACGAGAATCAGCTCGCCATCGCCGAAGCGGTCGAGGAACTCTCCAACCGGATCGAACAGCTACACGGCCCTGCCGATGGCTCGATCAAGATACGCAACGCCTTGGCCAAGCTGGACGACAACCTGGAGTTCATCACCCGTGGCGTTGCAAAATTGATGAATGATTGAGGCCTGGAAAGCCTGGAGGACTGCCCATGGTTTCAGACAAACGCACCCTATCGCTGCTCTCCCGACTTGCAGATGCCCAACTGGCCCTGGCCACCAGCATGAGGGGCGTATCCCCGAGCACTGAAGGCTATCCGGGGCCTGCACTGCTGCATATCGCCGAAGCCATGGAGAACATCGAAGCCGCGCTGGTCGAGATCAAAGCGTCGACCGACGCGATGCATTCGCCTGCGGTGAAAAGCAACCTACACTGAACGTGCTGGGCTTTTCCCCTTTTTCCGCCCGGCATCAGCCCGCTTCGGCGGGCTTTTTGTTGTGCTGCTTGTTGGCATGCAGTGAACCGCCACACCCGCCCGCCGCATCAGTTTATTCAGTTCCGATCTAAACATCAGAAAATGTAGAATTTTTCTACCTTTCGTTCCATGCCACTTTACACGGCAAGAAAATGGACCATAGGAAACCTCTATTGTTCGTTGCCGGGTGGTACACGTACTCCATTCGGCGCCGGACATACCGAGACCCGGATGTCTCTCGCCTGGGAAGGCCGCGTTAGCCCCGGTGTCTTGAGTGATGTGTCATCACCCTTGAACAGTAGGAGATAACAATAATGATCAACACTCTGAAATTCGCAGCGCTGGCAACGGGGATCATGGCTGCCAGTCATGGCCTGGCGGCCGACCTCACCATTGTCTCCTTCGGGGGCGCCAACAAAGAGGCTCAGGTCAAGGCCTTCTACAAACCCTGGCAGCAGGCCAGCGGCAGCACGATCATTTCTGGGGAATACAACGGTGAAATGGCCAAGGTCAAAGCCATGGTCGATACGCGCAGCGTCTCGTGGGACGCAGTGGAGGTTGAATCCGCCGAGCTTGCCCGTGGCTGTGACGAAGGCATGTTCGAGACACTCGACCCCGCCCAGATCGGCCTCGACACCGAACACTTCGTCCCCGGCGCTATCCAGCCCTGCGGCATCGGCTTCCTGGTGTACTCGACCGTACTGGCCTACAACGCCAGCAAATTGAAAGAAACACCTACCGGCTGGAAAGACTTTTGGGACGTCGAACGATTCCCGGGCAAGCGCGGCTTGCGCAAGCTGGCCAAGTCGACCCTGGAATTCGCCCTGATCGCCGATGGTGTTGCACCGGCAGAGGTCTACACATTGCTGGCGACCGAGGCCGGGCAAGACCGCGCCTTCGCCAAACTGGACCAGATCAAGCCGCACATCCAGTGGTGGGAGGCGGGTGCGCAGCCTCCGCAGTACCTTGCTGCCGGCGACGTGGTCATGAGTTCGGTCTACAACGGTCGCCTCTCGGCCGAGCAGCGCAAAACCTATGACCTGAAGATCGTCTGGTCGGGCGGGCTCTACGAGTTCGACTCATGGGCGATACCGCGCGGCGCCTCCAGCCAGGAAAAAACCCGCGAGTTCATCGCCTTCTCGCTGGAACCGACGCAACAGAAAAGCTTCGCCGAGGCCATCGACTACGGCGCTGCCAACCTGCAGGCCATGGAGCTGCTCGACAAGGCGCGTATCGCCGAACTGCCCACCGCACCCGAGAACCTTGCCCAGCAGATTCCAGTCGATGCGCTGTTCTGGGCGGACCACGGTGAGCACCTGGAGCAACGCTTCAATGCCTGGGCTTCACGCTGATGCGCTGAACGGTGATTCATGATCGAAATCCAGCCCGCCTCTGCGCGGGCTCTTTTATGCCCATCAGCATTCGAACTTGTAATACTCGCCGCCTCTGATCCCCACCATTCTTGGAACCCGGATCTCCACCCTGAACAGGTTGCGGACCAGCTCGTTCAAGTCGCCTTCCGACCGGAAGCCCAGCAGGATCATCCTGTCTTTTTCTGCAAGTAGCCTGGCGACAGAAATCACCGACAGTGCCAGCGCGGGCAATGACTTGCGCCCATAAAAACAGATCGATCGCCGGGTATAGGCCCGCCCCTTTATCAATGTCTTCGCCTCTTCACTAATCCCCGGCAGCCTGCACGGCGGAACATTCATTATAAGTTGATCAAACAGCACCATGGAGGCCGATGAAAAAACGGGGTGTTGAAACGCAACCTTATAGACAGTGCTACCGAATCGGCTGCCCTTGCCATTGACGACACTTTTCTTGGGCGATACACCGCATTCCAAAGAGAAAAAGACATTATCATCATTGGCCAGACCCACAATATCGCTGTGGCACGTATGCTCTACCGCCAGGGCCACATTACCCTCAATCAACTTACGCCTTGAATACAAGACCAAGTCGCCTTGAGCATTGACGACTGCTGGACTGTTGGTGGAGTGACACGCATAGAAACTTGACCGCATGAAGGCATCAAAAAAAAGCGATTCTTCGCAGTCCAGCGGGCCAAGGGCCTTTAAAAGCGAGCCGTAGTTATTATTTGCCAAATCACTGAAGTCGCTTAGCCCATTTCCAAACCTGACCCCTGGAATCAATACGGCGAGAAAATCCAGCGCCGAGTGATTAGTGATGAAATTCTGATACCACAGGGCACCTTCCTTAATCATTGCATTGTTGATTTTTTTTGCCCTGTTACGCCTGAATTTCTCCTTGAGCCACTCACCCGCCCAGCGTTCTTTATCAGATAACACCTTCATCCATCCCTGTGCGCATGAAGGCCAAATCTTTATATCTCCATCCTCGGCTGTCTATCCGCACCTTGTAACAATGCAGAATATAGGACGATTCCTAATACATGTTGCAACGTCCGTCCCAGGCAGCGTTGCCGGAGTTCAAGGCAGGGGAAAGCCTACTCACTCCCAGACCGCTCATGAATTTCCCGGATCGTTTTCACATTGCTTGGTACCATTGAGCATACTTATGTGAAGCTTTGATGATTGGAAGGATTTTTGTGAACGTCATCCGCCACCTGCTACGGCATCCTTATGCGCGCCTTGTGGCCCTGACCGGGCTGGTGCTGGTCATCCCCGTGTGCCTGCGCGTGGCACTGGGTTGGTCCAGCTCGCTCGGATTTGTCTCAGACCTGGGGATTGCCAGCCTGCTCATCGTGCTCCTGCAGGGTCGTCCCTGGTGGCAATCGCTGCCGGTGTTGCTGGCATGGGGGTTGATGACGCTGGGCACGGTCGAACTGGTCAGCGCCGTGGGCCGGCTTCCAACGGTTTCGGACCTCCACTACCTCATCGACCCTCAGTTCCTCGAAAACTCCAGCGGCGGTGGTTTCGCTCAACCCTGGTTCGCTGCGACCCTCCTGCTCGGGCTGGTGATCTGGCTGACGACACATTGGCTTGGGCGCTCCACCCCCTCGCCGCGCTTGCCGCGCCGCGCGTGGGCAGCGCCACTACTCCTGCTGCTTGGCCATTGGGGCGCCCAGCATCTGCACCCCACTGATGCAGACCAGTGGTATGTGTACAACCTGCCTCATCAGTTGCTGGCCGCCAGCGTTGGCGACGTGCAAATACGCGCGGCAGAATGGCTGGAGGGCGACGTTGTCGACGTCGTGCCGAACATGGCGGGCCTCACCCAGCTGGATCTGGATGGCCACAAACTGCTCGCGGCACCGGGAACCGCTCGCAACGTGCTGATCATCGCGCTGGAAGGCATTCCCGGCGCCTACATCGGGGTCAATCGCCAGGCCTTGCACAGCAGTTACGAAGAAAACCTCATGCCCAATCTCAGTCGCTGGGCAGAACGCGGCATGAACACCCCTGACTATGTGCTGCACAGCCACCAGACCATTCGCGGCTTGTATGCAATGCTCTGCGGCGATTACGACAAGCTCGACAATGGCACCCCCAAAGGGGTCGAGATGCTGACCCAGAATGAGCGCAACCAGGCGTGCCTGCCCGCCCAGCTGCGCCAGAACGGCTTTGCCACACACTATCTGCAGGGCGCCGGCCTGCGCTTCATGGCCAAAGACAAGATCATGCCGCACATCGGCTTCGACACGACCCTGGGGCTTGAATGGTTCACCAACAGCAACTACCTGGAGTTCCCGTGGGGCAAGGATGACAAGGCGTTCTTCGAAGGTGCCCTGGACTACGTCGGCCAGCTGAAAAAGCAAAAGCAGCCCTGGATGCTGACCCTGCTGACCGTCGGCACCCACCAGCCCTATTCGGCGCCTGATGACTACCTGCAACGCTACGACACCCCCAAGCAGGCCGCCGTTGCCTATCTGGACGATGCCCTGGGCGCGTTTCTCTCCGGCCTGGAAAACCAGGGCGTGCTGCAAGACACCCTGGTGGTCATTACCTCGGACGAATCCCACGGCATCGAGGGTGTTCGGTTGGCTTCTTCATGGGGTTTCAACCTGATGCTCGCACCCGAGCAGCATCAACTGCCCCATGTGAAAACCGGGGTGTACGGCCATGTCGACCTGAGCACGTCGATTCTCGACTATTTCGCCCTGCCGGTCCCCACCGCCTTGAGCGGTCGCTCCCTGTTCCGCGACTATGTGACAGGCCGCGAGATCATGTCGTATACCAATGGCAAGCTGCGCTACCACGATGGCCAGGGCACCTTTGCCGAATGCGACTTCCAGCAGCGCTGCCAGCAGTACGCAAGCGACGGGTTTGTCGCCGAACGCAAGGCCCTGATTGGCCAGTACGGTGGCTCGCGCGCCCGGCAAGTCACGGCGCGAGCCACCGCCCTGGATCGTTCGCTTCTGCGCACGCCGCTGAACCAGCACTACCAGTTCGGCAGCCCCGCCATCATCCCGCTCCAGGCGCAAATCAAGGATGACTGGGCCGACAACCTGATCGGCGCCCAGTACCTGGAAATGCCCAAGGGTTCACAGACGCGAGTACGCCTGACCGTGCGCTCGGTAGACCCGCAACAGAACGCCTACATCCTGCTCAAGGCCAAGGAGCTGGAACAGGATGTGCCGCTGGGCCTGCCAGCAGAAATGCTGGTAACCGCCGACAAACCGCTGGAGATGGATTTCAGTTTCGACAACCCGCAATCGCGCAAGGCGTTCTCTTTCCATCTGCTCGGCTATGGGCTGGGCGCCGTCGAGGTCAGTGATTTCAGCGTGATCACCGAATCGACCGGACAACCCGAGAACGTGGACGAGTTCTCCGAGGAACGCAGTGTCCACTCCAGTTGATTGGCCTCACATGAGGCAATAGAAATCGCTGAGCTCTGAGACAATCTCGCGCTTGGCGTTGTACAAGCGGGCCTCGGGGGTGAAGGCAATCGAGCGCCCCTCGAGGACATAGCGTTGGCCTGCCTGGAAATGCTGGTAATTGAGGGTCAGGTAACAAACGCGCACCGAGGGCCCGCCCATCATGCCCATGCCCCCGCCCCCGGCCACCTCGAAGTCGAACCGAACGATCAACTCATGACTGCCAGGGCTGACTTGGAAAAAGCGCCCGTCGCGCAGGCGCTGCTTATCCAGGCGCTCGGCCAGCAGCAACCTGTCGTTGGGAAAAGGTGTAGAGAAGTCGACCCAGGCCATCTGTGGGTCAGCCACTGGCATCGGGGCCTGGCAGCCGGCAACGACACTGACGGCGAGTAACAGCATCATCCTGCTCATGACAAATACCCCAAGGGGTTATTGATTCAGGATAGCGCCGACCGGGTCTGTTGGCGGCGCCAGCTATCGAGGTCGGGCATAGAAACCCGGCGCAGTGAGCACAACGGAAAACTCGTAGGTCAAGCCTTTGCGTCTCATCGTTGACGTGTAGACATTACACAGAAGCCTGCCGTTGCCCTCCGGCGGGATCAACGAAATGGGCCGGGTCTTGTAGGGGCTCAGGTCAAGCGGGGCACCCGCCAGTTCACCTGTCTTTATCGCTGTAATGACAGCGTTCTTGGTAACGGCACTCACTCTCTCTTTGACGAGCACCTGCGATACCTGGAACTTCAACGACGAAAGCGACTTCGAAATGAGCAAGACACACTGATCGTCAATCTCGGCATTCAGGTTTTTTCCTGCATCCTCGGCGCTCCACAAAAAAAACGCATTGCGACGACTCGACATCGGGTTGGCTCGATAGGTGTAGGGCGCTGCCAGCGAGACAGGGGCATCGGCGGCGTAGGCATAGGCGATCGACTTATGGAAAGCATCGGTGAGGGTAGGATGATTTCTAGCCATGTAGTCCCGCACATAGGCCTCTGTGTACCAGCGATGGGCAGCCAACACCCTCAGTTTGTCAGTGCTTGCAGTGGCGGGCTGGAGCATGGCCGAACAAACACCGACGACTGCCAGCGCCCTGAACATCACCTGAGTTCCTTTCAACCTGTTCCCCTTCCGGGCTAATAGCACAATGCCCCCATCCTACTGCAAACGACCTGCGGCTGCTGGATCAATACGCAGCGCCTAAGCCCAGCCTTCAAGGCGCATGGTTGCGCGCACGAGGCGCTGCTCCTCCAGTTCGATTTCCTTGAGGTTGTCGCGAATGCCGTTGATGTGTTCGCGCGCGGCGCGCTGGGCTTGCTCTGGGAGACGCTCGATGACCGCGTGGTACAGACGGGCATGCTGGCGGTCGATCTGGCGTTTTTGTACCGGCCGGTGGTAGAGGTTGTTGACCGAGGCAAACACAGTGCTGAGCATCAGGTCGGTCAATGACTGCAGGGTGTGCAGCAACACCGGGTTGTGCGAGGCCTCGCAGATCGCCAGGTGGAAGGCGTGATCGAGACGGGCATGTTCGTGCGGTTCGACTGCTTCTGCCTGGCTGTGGGCGGCGAGCATTTCTTCATAGCGCCGGGTCAGCAGGACGAAATCCGCGTCTGTGCCGCGCAAGGCAGCCAGGCGTGCCGATTCGGCTTCCAGCAGTACGCGCACTTCCAACAGGTCAAAGAGGGTGCGCGGTTGTGAGTTGAACAGGTGCATCAGCGGACTGGAATCACGCGGCCCGTTCAGCGTGGCCACCCGCGAATCGCGGCCCTGGGCCGTCTCGATGATGCCGCGCCCGCGCAGCACCTTCAGCCCCTCGCGCAGGGCCGAGCGGGAGATCCCCAGTTTTTCGCACAGGCGACGCTCCGAAGGCAGCGCCTGGCCGACCTTGAGTACGCCATCGACGATCAATCGCTCGATCCGCTCGGCCACTACATCACTGACCTGGCGACGATTACCAACTGTTTCTTCATGCATGCGGGGCGCCTCGGTCAACTGGTAGTACCAGTTTCAATAGGTCGTTCTTGTGCCTCGCACTATAGCTGCAGCACCCGCTATTTATAAGCCTCCAGGCAGAAACTGCCCGCGCCCCCGCTGGAACAAACTGGTCATACCAGTAGATGAGGCGATAGACGGCACGCGTGCAAGGCTCTACACATAGCCCCATAACAAGCGGATCGGCTCGCTACCGGTACTGCACACAAGAACGACTTCAAGCGAGAACCTGCCATGAGTATTTTGTACGACGAGCGCGTTGATGGGGCGCTGCCCAAGGTCGACAAGCCTGCCCTTCTGGCTGAACTGCGTGCTCAGCTTCCGGACATGGAAGTGCTGCACACCCAGGAAGATCTCAAACCCTACGAATGCGACGGGCTCTCTGCCTACACCACCACACCGATGCTGGTGGTGTTGCCTGAGCGCATCGAGCAGGTCGAGCGCCTGCTCCAACTCTGTTATCAGCGCAATGTACCCGTGGTGGCGCGCGGGGCCGGGACGGGCTTGTCAGGTGGCGCGCTGCCGGTGGTCCAGGGCGTTCTCCTGGTGATGGCTCGATTCAAGCACATCCTTGAGGTCAACCCTGAGGGGCGTTTTGCCCGCGTCCAACCGGGCGTTCGCAACGTGGCGATCTCTCAGGCGGCTGCGCCTTACGACCTGTATTACGCACCGGACCCCTCCTCGCAAATCGCCTGTTCGATCGGCGGCAACGTCGCCGAGAACGCCGGCGGCGTGCACTGCCTGAAATACGGCCTGACCGTACACAACCTGCTCAAGGTGGACATTCTCACCGTTGAAGGTGAACGCATGACCCTGGGCAGCGATGCCCTGGATTCGCCCGGCTTCGACCTGCTCGCCTTGTTCACCGGCTCCGAAGGCATGCTGGGGATCATCACCGAAGTCACGGTCAAGCTCCTGCCCAAGCCGCAGGTGGCCAAGGTGTTGCTGGCCAGCTTCGACTCCGTGGAAAAAGCCGGGCGTGCGGTCGGAGAAATCATTGCCGCCGGCATCATTCCTGGTGGCCTGGAAATGATGGACAACCTGGCAATTCGCGCCGCCGAAGACTTTATCCACGCCGGTTACCCGGTGGATGCCGAAGCCATCCTGTTGTGCGAGCTCGACGGTGTGGAAGCCGATGTGCACGACGAGTGCGAGCGTGTCAGTGCGGTGTTGGCCCAGGCCGGAGCCACCGAGGTGCGCATGGCCCGCGATGAGGTCGAGCGCGTCAAGTTCTGGGCCGGACGCAAAAACGCCTTCCCGGCCGTCGGGCGTATTTCGCCGGACTACTACTGCATGGACGGCACCATCCCGCGTCGCGAGCTGCCCGGCGTCCTCAGGGGCATCAGTGAACTGTCCGAGGCCTTCGGCTTGCGGGTGGCCAACGTATTCCACGCCGGTGACGGCAACATGCACCCGCTGATTCTGTTCGATGCCAACCAGCCCGGTGAACTGGAGCGTGCCGAGGCCCTGGGCGGCAAGATCCTCGAACTCTGCGTCAAGGTCGGCGGCAGCATCACCGGCGAGCACGGCGTGGGTCGCGAGAAGATCAACCAAATGTGTGCCCAGTTCAACAGCGACGAGCTGAGCCTGTTCCACGCAGTGAAAGCGGCTTTCGATCCCAAGGGCCTGCTCAACCCCGGCAAGAACATCCCCACCCTGCACCGCTGCGCCGAATTCGGTGCCATGCATGTCCATCACGGCAAGTTGCCTTTTCCCGAGCTGGAGCGTTTCTAATGGTTATGCAGCATGACGGCGACGCCAGCGCGGCGCTGCTGGAACACGTCAATCACGCCCTCAACAGCTCGACTGCCTTGCGCATCCAGGGTGGCAACAGCAAGGCGTTTCTCGGCCGTAACGTTGAAGGCGAAGTGCTCGATACCCGTGCCCACCGTGGCATCGTCAGCTACGACCCGACCGAACTGGTGATCACAGCCCGAGCGGGCACGCCGCTGGCGGAGCTGGAAGCTGCGCTGGACGCAGCCGGGCAGATGCTCACGTGCGAGCCTGCGCGCCATGGCGACGCCGCGACCGTCGGCGGAATGCTCGCTACAGGCCTGTCAGGCCCGCGGCGGCCGTGGTCCGGCGCGGTTCGCGACCTGGTCCTGGGTACCCGCTTGATCACCGGCACCGGCAAGCACCTGCGTTTTGGTGGCGAGGTAATGAAAAATGTTGCCGGCTATGACCTGTCGCGTTTGCTGGCCGGCAGCTTTGGCTGCCTGGGGGTGATTACCGAAGTGTCGCTCAAAGTGTTGCCCAAGCCGCGCCAGTGCCTCAGCCTTCGCCTGGAAATGGACGCTGCCCTGGCGCTGCGCAAGCTCGCCGAGTGGGGCCAGCAGCCCATTCCGCTGAGCGCCGCCAGTCATGATGGTGGTGCGTTGCACCTGCGCCTGGAAGGTGGCGAAGGCTCGGTAATGGCTGCCCGCGAACGTCTTGGCGGCGAACTGATCAAGCCCGCGTACTGGGACGACCTGCGTGAGCAGCGCCTGGATTTTTTCGCGACCCCGGGACCGCTGTGGCGCCTGTCGGTACCGACCAGCACCGACGTGCTGGCACTGCCCGGCGACCAACTGATCGACTGGGGCGGCGCGCAGCGCTGGCTGAAGTCCGATGCCGATGCCGCGCTGATCCGCCAGCTCGCCACCGAGGTCGGCGGTCATGCCACCTGCTTCACCGCCGGGCACTGCGACAGCCCGTTCCATCCGCTCTCCCCGCCATTGCTGCGCTACCACCAGCAGCTGAAGGCCCAGCTCGACCCCCAGGGCATCTTCAACCCTGGCCGCCTGTATTCCGAGGTGTAACGTGCAGACCCATTTGAGTGAACAGGCCAAGCAACTGCCGCGTGCCGAAGAAGCCGAACGAATCCTGCGCAGCTGTGTGCATTGCGGTTTCTGCAACGCCACCTGCCCGACCTACCAATTGATTGGCGACGAACTCGACGGTCCACGCGGGCGCATCTACCTGATCAAGCAAGTGCTGGAAGGCAACGAGGTCACCGCCAAGACCCAACTGCACCTGGACCGTTGCCTGAGCTGCCGCAACTGTGAGTCCACCTGCCCGTCGGGCGTGCAATACCACAATTTGCTGGATATCGGCCGCGCCGTCGTCGACGCCGCCGTGCCCCGCCCGCTGGCGCAACGGGCACTGCGTGAAAGCCTGCGTGCCGTGGTGCCGCATGCTGGCCTGTTCAAAGGGCTGACCCAAGTCGGCCAGGTGTTCCGGCCACTGCTCCCCGCCAGCCTCAAAGCCAAATTGCCGCGCACGGCGGGTGTCGCCAAGCCTCGCCCCGCCCCCCGGCATGCACGCCGTGTGCTGATGCTAGAGGGCTGTGTGCAGCCTGGCCTGGCACCCAATACCAACGCTGCCACGGCGCGGGTGTTCGATCGCCTGGGTATCAGCGTCACGCCGATCCATGAGGCCGGTTGCTGCGGTGCCGTGGACTACCACCTCAATGCCCAGGAGCAAGGCTTGCAGCGCGCCAGGCAGAACATCGATGCCTGGTGGCCCGCCATCGAACTGGGCGCCGAAGCCATTGTGCAAACCGCCAGCGGTTGCGGCGCCTTCGTCAAAGATTATGGCCACCTGCTGGCGCATGACCCGGCCTATGCCGAGAAGGCCAAGCGCGTCAGCACCCTGGCCAAGGACCTGGTCGAGGTGCTCAGCGTCGAACCCCTGGAGCTGCTCGGCGTACGCACCGACAAGCGCCTGGCGTTCCATTGCCCCTGCACCCTGCAGCACGCGCAGAAGCTCGGCGGCGCGGTAGAAAGTGTGCTCGTTCGCCTGGGTTTTGCGCTGACGACGGTACCCGACAGCCACCTGTGTTGTGGCTCGGCCGGTACCTATTCGCTGACCCAGCCGGCGCTGTCCAGGCAACTGCGCGACAACAAGCTCAATGCCCTGGAAAGCGGCAAGCCACAGGTGATCGTCACCGCCAACATCGGCTGCCAGACCCACCTCGACGGCGCCGGCCGTACCCCCGTGCGGCACTGGATCGAACTCGTCGAAGAAGCCCTGCATTAATCGGAGAACACCATGCTTAGCAAAGCCGTACTGAGCCAGACCGAAGTGAGCAAGATTCTCGCCGCCGCCCGCAGCGAGGCCGAGAAAAACCAGTGGGCGGTGACCATCAGCGTGGTCGACGACGGCGGCCATCCGCTGGCCCTGGAACGCCTTGACGGTTGCGCGCCTATCTCTGCCTACATTGCCAGCGAGAAGGCACGCAGCGCCGCCATCGGGCGTCGCGAAACCAAAGGTTATGAAGACATGGTCAATGGCGGGCGCAGCGCGTTTCTGTCTGCCCCGCTGCTGACCTCCCTGGAAGGCGGTGTGCCGGTGATTGTCGATGGCCAGGCCATCGGCGCGGTGGGCGTTTCCGGGGTCAAGGCCGATCAAGACGCACAAGTGGCCAAGGCTGGCGTCGCCGCCCTTAACTGTTTTCTGGAGAGTGGAAAATGACTGACCGCGTGAACTGCCACCGCCTGCAAGTGGCGTCCAATCTGCAACGTTTCGTCGACGAGGAAGTGCTGCCGGGCAGCGGCATCCAGCGCGAGGCGTTCTGGGCCGGCTTCGACACCCTGGTGCATGACCTGGCACCGCGCAATCGCGCCCTGCTGGCCGAACGTGACGCGCTGCAGGCAAAGCTGGACACCTGGCACCGCGAGCACCCAGGCCCGGTGAGCGATATAGCGGCCTACCGCACCTTCCTCGAATCCATCGGCTACCTGCTGCCGCAGCCAGACAGCGTGCAGGCCAGCACCGCCAATGTCGACAGCGAGATTACCCACCAGGCCGGCCCGCAGCTGGTAGTGCCGGTGATGAACGCCCGCTACGCGCTGAACGCCGCCAATGCACGCTGGGGTTCTTTGTACGATGCACTGTATGGCACCGATGCCATTGCGCAGGACGGGGGTGCGCAGAAGGGGCCGAGCTACAACCCGGTGCGTGGCGACAAGGTCGTCGCCTTCGCCCGCGCCTTCCTCGACCAGGCCGCGCCGCTGGCCAGCGGCTCGCATGTCGACGCAGTCAATTACCGGGTGAGCGACGGGCAGCTCCAGGTGACCCTGGCCAACGGCACCCAGGCCGGCCTGGCCCAGGCCGACAAATTCGTCGGCTACCAAGGCCAGGCCAATGCGCCAACAGCGGTGCTGCTGAAGAACAACGGCCTGCATGTAGAGATCCAGATCGATGCCAGCAGCCAGATCGGCGCCACCGATGCCGCCGGGATCAAGGACCTGCTGATCGAGTCTGCACTGTCGACCATTCTCGACTGTGAAGACTCCGTTGCGGCGGTCGATGCCGACGACAAGGTGGTGATCTACCGCAACTGGCTCGGCCTGATGAAAGGCGATCTCAGCGAAGCACTGGAAAAGGGCGGCAAGCAAATCGTCCGCCGTCTCAACCCGGATCGCGAGTACACCGCTGCCAGCGGCGGCGCGTTGAAACTGCACGGCCGCTCACTGCTGTTTGTGCGCAACGTCGGCCACCTGATGAGCAACCCGGCAATTCTCGACGGCGAAGGCCGCGAGATTCCCGAAGGCATCCTCGACGGGGTGATGACCAGCCTGATCGCCCTGCATGACCTCAAGCGCCAGGGCAACTCGCGTACCGGCAGCGTCTACATCGTCAAGCCGAAGATGCACGGCCCGGCCGAAGTAGCCTTTGCCGACCAGCTGTTCGCGCGTATCGAGGACGTGCTGCAACTGCCGCGTCACACCCTGAAAATGGGCATCATGGACGAGGAGCGCCGCACCAGTATCAACCTCAAGGCGTGCATCGCCAGCGCCAGTGCCCGCGTAGCCTTCATCAACACCGGTTTTCTCGACCGCACCGGCGACGAGATGCACACCGCCATGCAAGCCGGCGCCATGCTGCGCAAGGGCGACATGAAAAGCAGCGCCTGGATCCAGGCCTACGAGCGCAACAACGTACTGGTTGGCCTGAACTGCGGCCTGCGTGGCCGGGCGCAGATCGGCAAGGGCATGTGGGCCATGCCCGACCTGATGGCCGCCATGCTCGAACAAAAGATCGCCCACCCCAGGGCCGGCGCCAATACCGCCTGGGTCCCCTCGCCCACCGCTGCCACTTTGCATGCCCTGCACTACCACCAGGTGGATGTGCAGGCGGTGCAGCGCGAGCTGGAGGCCGTCGACCTGAACAGCCAGCGCAACGATCTGCTCGATGGCCTGCTCAGCGTACCGGTGGCCGCCCAGCCGAACTGGAGCGCCAGCCAGATCCAGGAAGAACTGGACAACAACTGCCAGGGCATCCTCGGTTATGTGGTGCGCTGGGTCGAGCAAGGCGTCGGCTGCTCCAAGGTGCCGGACATCCACAACGTCGGCCTGATGGAAGATCGCGCGACCTTGCGCATCTCCAGCCAGCACATCGCCAACTGGTTGCACCACAAGGTCATCGACGAGGCGCAGGTACGCGCCAGCCTGGAACGTATGGCCAAGGTGGTCGACCAGCAGAACGCGGGCGATCCGTTGTACCGGCCGATGGCTGGCGACTACGCGGGGTCCATGGCGTTCCAGGCGGCCTGCGACCTGGTGTTCAAGGGCCGCGAGCAACCCAGCGGCTATACCGAGCCGTTGTTGCACGCCTGGCGCCTGCGCTTCAAGCAACAGGGCTGAACGAAGCATGACGCGCCGACTGGTGATCCCGGTCGGCGCGGGTCGCAGGGCACAGGTGCTCTCGATACGTGGTACGGGATACCCCCGGAAAACTGTGGTTCACAACAATAAAAAGGAACCAAACCATGAGTCAGACGTTGCTTTCGATCCTGGCATTCGTGCCGCTGGTACTGGCAGGCATATTGCTGGTCGGCTTTCGCTGGCCAGCCAAATACGCCATGCCGGTTGTCTTCCTGCTCACGGCACTGATCGGCCTGCTGGCCTGGGACATGTCGTTCAATCGGGTCCTGGCTTCCACTTTGCAGGGCCTTATCCTCACCGCGGCGATCCTGTGGATCGTCTTCGGTGCCATTCTGCTGCTCAACACCCTCAAGCACTCTGGCGGCATCAGCGCCATTCGCCGCGGCTTTGCCAACATCAGCCCTGACCGCCGGGTTCAGGCGCTGATCGTGGCCTGGCTGTTCGGCTGCTTCATCGAGGGCGCGTCCGGCTTCGGCACCCCTGCCGCGGTGGTCGCGCCGTTGATGGTTGCCCTGGGCTTTCCGGCCATGGCCGCCGTGGTACTCGGCATGCTGGTGCAGTCGACGCCGGTCTCGTTTGGAGCGGTCGGCGCACCCATGGTGGTCGGCGTGGCCGGGGGCCTTGACCAGACCGGCATCGGCACCCAACTGGCTGCCGTTGGCAGCAACTGGGAGGTGTTCTTCCACCTGATCTTCTCGCGGGTGGCGATCATCCATGCCCTGTGTGGCATCCTCATGCCGCTGATCATGGTCAGCATCATGACCCGCTTCTTCGGCAAGAACCAATCCTGGCGCGAAGGCCTGGAAATGGCGCCGTTCGCGATCTTCACCGGCCTCGCCTTCGTTATTCCCTACGCCGCCGCCGGCGTATTCCTCGGCCCGGAATTCCCCTCGATGATTGGTGCCCTGGTAGGCCTGAGCATCGTGATCCCGGCGGCCAAGGCCGGCTTCCTGCTGCCCAAGGGCACCTGGGACTTTGCCCCGGCCAGCGAGTGGCCCGCAGAGTGGATGGGCAAGATCGAGATGAAACTCGATGACATGGCCGGCAAGAAGTCGATTTCCGTGCCACTGGCCTGGGCGCCCTATGTGCTGCTCGCCGTGCTGCTGGTGTTGTCGCGCAACATCCCGCAACTGAAGGCCTGGATGTTGTCGCTGAGCTTTGGCGCGAAGGACATCCTCGGTGAAACAGGCGTATCGGCCAGCCTGGAGTTGCTCTACCTGCCAGGCGGCCTGCTCTGCGTGGTTTCGTTGATGACCTTTTTCCTGCACCGCATGCGCGCACGCGAGTTGATGGCGGCCGTGAACGAATCGAGCAAGACCCTGCTCGGCGCAGGCTTCGTGTTGATCTTCACCATTCCGATGGTGCGCATCCTGATCAACTCCGGGGTCAACGCCTCGGACCTGGTATCGATGCCAGTGGCCATGGCGCGCCTGGTCGCCGACAGCGTCGGTGGCGTGTACCCGATCTTCGCCCCTTCGGTGGGCGCACTGGGGGCCTTTATTGCCGGCTCCAATACCGTGTCCAACCTGATGCTGGCGCAGTTCCAGTTCAATACTGCGGAGTTGCTGGGGATCTCAGGCGCACTGATGGTGGCGTTGCAATCCGTGGGTGCTGCCGCCGGGAACATGATTGCGATTCACAACGTGGTGGCTGCGTCGGCCACCGTCGGCCTGCTCGGGCGTGAAGGGATCACGCTGCGCAAGACCATGCTGCCGACCCTGTATTACATCGTGCTGGCGGGGAGCATTGGCATGATTGGTTTCTACCTGCTGGGTATCAGTGATCCGTTGCACATGGGGTCTTGAGGCCTGCCCGCTGCCCGCCGATTGGCGGGCAGTTTCACCTTGCTACGTTACGGAATGGCGCAACGCCAGTATTACGCCGACGCTTATAGGCTTCTGATTTGCAAAGAGATGTATTAATTGCTTATTTGTAACCCTCACCCAAAGTGGGTACGTTGCCGACGTGTTAGGTAGCTGCAGCCGTATTCTTTACACGAATGCCAAGCCCTCTAAATATCAAGATTTCAACTATCGGCTCACACTGCTGACAACGGACGTCTGGCGTGAATTTCCTGACCCCATACATCCGATCATAATGGTGCTGCCATGCGTTTCATTGAAATAAACCCACAGCGCGATAATCCCTTGACACTGATAGTGGACGAGGACATAACACTTCCCTCTGAAGATGAACAACACGCAGTGAACCTTTCACTGATTACGCCCAGGCACGAGGAATTGGCGTATGGTCGCTGCTCTATTTACAGGGAGCCGGAGGGTCGTGATTACCTGATGATCTCCGCCATTTACGTCGAGGGCAATGAAAATAATCCGACTATAAAGAAGCCAAATCCCCATGTTGGGCTAGGCCAGCTTTTAGTTTATGCAGCCATGAAATTCGGCCATGAGCAAAATGTACAGACTACGTTGCTTTCGCCTCTTCCCGGGAGTGAAGGCTTCTATATAAAAATGGGATTTTATCCAAAAGTCACAGGCAATCCGAACAGGATGGTCAATGCAGGTGATCTACCCAGGTCGCACAAGGGGAAGTTGAATCCAAAATGGCTGACCCAATTTGCTAAATCCTCATTTCTTCACCAAGACTTCCGCGGCCCCATCTGGGCTGGGAGTACTTCACTTGTTTATCTGCAGCTTAAAGAAAATATTCTGAAGTCATGGACAGTTGCATGATCATGATTATGCGCCTGCGGCTCGGCAAATCAGCGCCTCGAACCTGATGACCGCTCAACAGCAAAGACCCCGGCTCAGGCCGGGGTCTTGTTTTGCCCATGTGGAACCCTCTCGGTGGCGACTCGCGCGCTCAGCCACTGACTTCCAATCACCCCATCACATGGCTCGAAGGCAGCAATAACCGCCCCGGGATCACTACCCGCGAACATCTGCCGGGAAGTAATCCGGCAGCTTGCAATCCGGTTCGCCGGCAATGCAGATTGCGCTGCCCGGATCCATGAAATCCTGATAGCTTCCCGACCCGATAAACGCCGAACTGTCTCCGCGGCAATTGACACCGTCTTCCCCCTCGTCGGCACAGTACGCTGGCTGCCCTTCAAACTGGAAAATAATGATCTTGCCAGTGCCTGGGTTGCCTGCTCGGGTGCGGCTGCCAGCCTCTGCCGCGGGCGACGCTTGAGTCGTGGCTGGTGATCCCGCTCCAGTGTTGCTCAGGGGGTCCTCGAAGTACTCGACCGCAGACTGCGATTGAGCCGGCTGTGACATAACTGCTGGTGGGTTTAGGTCACGCGCTCGCGCCTGTTCATGCTCGAGGGTCCGACCGACGAGAACATCAAACTGACGGCTCATGCGCTTGATCGACTCAGGCGCATGCTTACCGGATTTATCGAACAGCGCCCAAAGGTACAGTTCGTCATCAACGCCATCGATCATGTCGAAGGAATGTTTGCCGTCAGTGATCTTGATGCCCAGAAACCCGTTCACCATCGCATTACTCTTCAGAAACCGCTTCGGCATGACCGTGAACATGATCTGCATCTGCCGGTCATTGCCGATGTCCGCCGTGGCCTCGACGATTTTGAACCCGCTGGCCATCTCCGCCTGCTGAACCTCGGCACCTTTCGCGTACTGGATACTCACGTTGGACAAACTTTTGTTGTCCTCCAAGGCATCCTCAAGCGTCATGGACGTGTCTATTCCCGTGGCGACCAACAGGTTGTGCTTACGCTCCGGGTCCTCCAGACGAGTGCCCGTGAGAGGAATGAGATCATCGGGCGTGACTTCTTCAACGGCATCCAGAGCATTGTTGGAGAACACGTAGAATGGGAGATAAAAGACCATCGATATGAGGGTGAGACCGAGCCAGACTTGAAACAGCTTGCGCATGCAATGTCCTTAATTGTTGCGATGAACGTTAAGGAAGGAGAATACCCCGCCGGATGGCCAGATGCCATCAACGCAGAGCGATACATTTTCCCCCAGTGGCGAACTGGTCAATACGTGCTTGCAACGTCAGCTTTTGCGCACAGCCCATTAGCAATGCTACCTGGAGGAAAGGTACGCAACCTGTTCGGCATCACTCACGTTTTGTCTTACTATGGCCGGTTGCCGAAAGAACCGTCATGGCCATAGCCATGAAGGGCTTTCATCCTTTACAAATGACTGTGGTGAAGATGAACAAGCCTTTCATTTCGCTGTGCCCTGAGATTACTCGGGCACACGCACTGACGCTGATGGATTGGTTGGAAGATGAGCGCGTCACCTGCTATCTGAGCGATTCGCGTCATGTCTCCCGCTCCATCGAGCAAGTCATCGATCGGACTCAATTGCCGATCCTGACCCATCTATTCAACCGGGGCGGCCGATTCTTCATGGCCTATGACCGGCATGACGCCCCGGTGGGCTTTGTCCGTCTGATCAAGACCGGCTCCAATTGCGAGATAGTCCTGGTCATCGGAGACAGCGACAAATGGGGCCGAAACCTTGGCGCCCGCACCATCCGCGAAGGCATGAAACTGGCCTTCCTCGACATGCGGGCCGAGAAGCTCATCGCCAAGATCCACCCGGACAACACGCGCTCGCTGAAAGTTTTTCTGCGCAGCGGTTTTCTGCTTGAGAGCGAAACGCCGACATTGAAGTCATTTTCCATGACGGCGGGGCGCTATCTCCAGTTCTTGCGCGAAGGTGCCATTGTCGACTCCACTGAGATCTACATCACTGAAATCGACAAGGCCAGGCTCGAGAGCCTGATCGCGCTCGAGCAAGGCCCGGCCGTTGTTGAACTCGAACATGAGCTTGAGCGAGCCATTGTCGTCAAGCCGCAGCAGGTGGCGCGCAATGTCGTCACGATGAACTCCAGGGCCTTGCTGCAGCTGGACGACGAAGAGATCGAAGTGGCCCTGGTCTACCCTGAAGACGCGGACAGCAGCGCCGGGAAGTACTCCGTGTGTTCCGACATCGGCGCCGCCATCCTGGGCTATCAGGAGGGGGACGCCATCGACTGGCGAGTTTCTGACCGGACCCGCCGGATCGGGATCAGGAAAGTGCTTTACCAGCCGGAGGCCGCGGGCGATTTCCACCTGTAATTGCGCCTTTAGCTCAGTGTTCGTCCATCAGGCGCGAAGATCCCCCAACCAAGGACGGGGCCGGGTTTTTCGTGCCTGATGCAGACCATCTACCACTGGCCGCGCCGTTCACCGTTCATGACCGGGCATAAGCGAACGGCTGGCCGCCCTGACAAAACAAGCCGCCTAACTCCTCCCCACCTCTGCCGCCACGCGCGGCGTGGAGACCACCCCATGGAAACGGAGATCCTTTCGGACGAAGAACTGGCCGACCTGACCGGTTACAAGGCCAGGGGCTGGCAGCGCCGCTGGCTCAACGATCGTGGCTGGCACTTCGTTGAAAGCCGCGGCGGCCGCCCCCTGGTAGGACGCCAGTACGCCCGCATGAAACTGGGCGTCACCATTGAGGTGGTGCCCCTGGCACCGCTACCCCCGCCACCCGTACCGGCGTGGACGCCGGATTTTTCGAAGGTGAGGTGATATGCGCCCTCGGAGCAAAGAAAACAGGGATCTGCCGCCGGGCGTGTACCGGCGCAAGCGCACCAGCAAAAGCAAGAAGAACCCGAACAAGGCATGGATCAGCTACTACTACCGCGACAAGGACGGTAAAGAAATCCCTCTGGGCGCGGACCTCAACCTGGCCAGAATGAAATGGGCTGAGCTGGAGGCCAGGGAAAAGCCGCGTGATTTGCTCCTGATGAAGGCGATCTTTGATCGCTACGAGCGAGACATAATCCCCAAGAAAGGTGCCCGCACGCAAAAGGACAACTTGGCGGAGCTCCGTCATCTGCGCCCAGTCTTCGACAAGGCCCCCATAGAGGCCATCACGCCATCGCTTGTCGCTCAGTACCGGGACGCTCGTTCGGCTCCAGTACGTGCGAATAGGGAGATAGCGCTCCTGTCCCACGTCTACAACATGGCGCGGGAATGGGGTCTGACGACTAAAGAGAACCCCTGCCAGGGCGTGCGCAAGAACAAGGAGGTGCCTCGGGACTTCTATGCGAACGATACGATCTGGAATGCGGTTTACGCGAAAGCAGTGGGTGAATTGAAGGACGCCATGGATGTGGCGTATTTGACGGGCCAGCGGCCGGCAGACGTGCTGGTGATGAGAAAGGACGACATCGAGGACAAGGCCCTCGGTGTTAAGCAGAAGAAGACGCACAAGAAGCTGAGGATTCTGCTTGAGGTAGAGGGGTGGAAAGTGGCTTGGGGGTGGTGATCAGGAAGATTCTTGAGCGCAACGCGCCGCACGGGTCGCCTTACCTGCTGCTGACCGACACCGGCAAGCGGGTCACAACGGCCATGCTTCGCCATCGTTGGGACGATGTACGGGAGGATGCGGTGAAGGAGGCTGTTTCCGCCGGCGACCAGGTCTTGGCAGGGCGCATCAGCCAATTCCAATTCCGCGACATCCGCCCGAAAGCAGCCTCGGAAATCACGGATGTCGATCACGCCAGCCTGCTGCTGGGTCATACCAAGGGCGACATAACGGAGCGGGTTTACCGCCGAGTTGGAGCGCTGGCGAAACCCACCAAATAGCGAAGGTATCGGAAGCGCTTCCGAAATAAACCACTCCCAAGGGTGTTCCCACGGGTAGTTTTTCTATGCCTCAGAAACGCAAAAAGCCCTGAATAATCAGGGCTTTAGAAGTGGCGGAAGCGTAGAGATTCGAACTCTAGGATAGTTGCCCATCGACGGTTTTCAAGACCGTTGCCTTAAACCACTCGGCCACGCTTCCTCGTATTGCGGGCGCCATAATACCGAAATGAAACAAGCTGTCAAACTCTCTGTGTAGCTGGTTTGCCAGGCTCTGTTATGATCTTTGCATCTGAACGTTTCAAACCCACAGGAGTGTCGCCATGCGCGAACAGGATTACGCCGTCAATCACGGCCAGCAGGTCGAGCAGCAGGAGGTCAGCCGGGTCCTGCGCAATACGTACGGGCTGCTGGCTATCACCCTCGCCTTCAGTGGCGTCATGGCCTTCATCGCGCAGCAGATGCGCGTTGGCTACCCGAACATTTTCGTGGTGCTGATCGGCTTCTACGGCCTGTTCTTCCTCACCAACAAGCTGCGTGATTCGGTCTGGGGCCTGGTGTCTACCTTTGCCCTCACCGGTTTCATGGGCTTTATCCTCGGCCCTATCCTCAACCGTTACCTGGGCATGGCCGGTGGCGCTGAAGTGGTCAGCTCGGCCTTCGCCATGACCGCGCTGGTGTTCGGTGGCCTGTCGGCCTATGTGCTGATCACCCGCAAGGACATGAGCTTCCTCGGTGGTTTCATCACCGCCGGTTTCTTCGTGCTGATGGGTGCGGTGCTGGCCAGCCTGTTCTTCCAGATCAGCGGCCTGCAGCTGGCGATCAGCGCCGGTTTCGTGTTGTTCTCGTCGGTCTGCATCCTGTTCCAGACCAGCGCGATCATTCACGGTGGCGAGCGTAACTACATCATGGCAACTGTCAGCCTGTATGTTTCGATCTACAACCTGTTCGTCAGCCTGCTGCAGCTGTTCGGCCTGATGGGTCGTGATGACTGATTGGTTGTGAATGCGTGAGAAAGCCCGCTTCGGCGGGCTTTTTTGTGGGTGATGGGTTTGGATCACGGGGCAGGCCCGCTCCTACTGGGCGTGGAGGGGATTAAGCCGTAGAATGCGCTCCTTTTTTCTTCCGGGGCAGCACTCCCATGAGTTCAATCGAGCAAGGGCCCGGCGCACCTGCGCAGGTCAATGAACTGGTTCTTGGCCTTGAGGATCGACCGCGGCCGCTGATCGCGATGCTGGCTGCACTGCAGCATCTGCTGGCGATCATCGTGCCGATCGTGACGCCGGGGCTGTTGATCTGCCAGGCACTGGGGGTTTCGGCGCGCGATACCAACCTGATCGTGTCGATGTCGCTGGTGATTTCCGGGATTGCAACCTTCGTTCAGTGCCGTCGCTTCGGACCGTTCGGTGCCGGGCTGTTGATTGTTCAGGGCACCAGTTTCAACTTTGTCGGGCCGCTGATCGCCGGTGGCGCATTGATGGTCAAGCAAGGCACGCCGGTTGAGGCGGTGATGGCGGCTATCTTTGGTGTGGTGATTGCCGGCTCCTTCGTGGAGATGGGCATTTCGCGCATTTTGCCGTTCGTTAAGCGCCTGATCACACCCCTGGTAACCGGTATCGTAGTGCTGATGATCGGCCTGACGCTGATCAAGGTGGGCCTGATCAGCATGGGCGGCGGCTTTACCGCCATGGGCAACGGTACCTTCGCCAACGGCGAGAACCTGCTGCTGTCGGGCGTGGTGCTGGCGATTATCGTGGTGCTCAACCGTATCCCGCTGGTGTGGATGCGCAGCTGCGCCATTGTCATTGCCCTGGCAGTGGGCTATGCCCTGGCGGGCTATCTGGGTCGCCTGGATTTCACCGGCATGCATGAAGCCGAGCTGTTCCAGGTGCCAATGCCGCTGCATTTCGGCCTCGGCTTCTCCTGGGCGCTGTTCATTCCGATGCTGGTGATTTACCTGGTGACCTCGCTGGAAGCCATCGGTGACGTGACCGCCACCAGCAAGGTATCGCGCCAACCGGTGGAAGGTCCGCTGTGGATGCAGCGAATCAAGGGGGGGGTGCTGGTCAACGGTGCCAACTCGCTGCTGGCCGGGGTATTCAATACCTTCCCCAGCTCGATCTTCGCCCAGAACAACGGCGTGATTCAGCTGACCGGTATTGCCAGCCGTCATATCGGTGTGTGGATCGCGGCGATGCTGGTGATTCTCGGCCTGTTCCCGAGTGTTGCCGGGGTGATCCAGGCGGTGCCGGAGCCGGTGCTGGGCGGCGCGGCAATGGTAATGTTCGGGGCGGTGGCCGCGTCGGGGATCAATATCCTCGCCAGCATCAACCTGGACCGTCGTGCGCTGCTGATTATCGCCGTGTCGCTGGCGCTGGGCCTGGGTGTGGCACAAGTGCCGGAGTTCCTCGCACATATGCCGTCGGCACTGCGCAACGTGCTGGAGTCGGGGGTGGCTACCGGCGGGATTTGTGCGCTGGTGTTGAACTGGTTCCTGCCTGAGCATAAAGAAAAGGCCTGAGGACATTCGCGGGCAAGCCCGCGCCCACACAGAAGCCCGCAGCTGTTGCGGGCTTTTTGCTTTATGATTGGCGCAGTTTTGCTGAATGAGCCTTCCATGAAGTTCGCCATCGCGGTTTTTTCTCCGGCCCATGCGCCCTCTTCCCGTCGCGCCTTGTTGTTCGCCCAGGCGGCGCTTGCCGGCGGGCACGAGATTGTCCGGCTGTTTTTCTATCAGGACGGTGTACACAGCGCATCTGCCAATGTGGTCACCCCGCAGGATGAGCTGGATGTCGCCGCCCAGTGGCGCGCGTTTATCAGTGAGCACAGCCTCGATGCCGTGGTGTGTATCGCTGCGGCCCTGCGCCGTGGCGTGCTCAACGCCGAGGAAGCCCAGCGCTACCAACGCCCGGCGGTGAACCTGCCAGCGCCCTGGGAGCTGTCCGGCCTTGGTCAACTGCATGAAGGTGCGCAAAGCGCCGACCGGCTGATGTGCTTCGGAGGTGATTGAGATGGCCAAGTCCTTGCTGATTATCAGCCGCCAGGCGCCCTGGGCCGGCCCGTCCGCCCGCGAAGCCCTGGACATTGCCCTGGCCGGTGGCGCCTTCGACCTGCCCCTGGGCATGTTGTTTCTCGACGATGGCGTGTTCCAGCTCGCGCCCGGCCAAGCGCCTGCGCAGTTGCAGCAAAAGAACCTCGCCGCCAACCTGCAGGCCCTGCCGATGTTCGGCGTCGAAGAGCTGTTTGCCGCCGACAGCAGCCTCAAGGAACGCGGCCTTGCTGCCGACAGCCTGAGCCTGCCGGTAGCGGTGCTGGATGACGCCGCCCTGGCTGCGTTGATCGACCGTTTCGACCAGGTGGTAACCCTCTGATGAGCACCTTGCATGTAATTTCCCACTCGCCGTTTGGCGACAATCGCCTCACCAGCTGCCTGCGCCTGCTCGGCGATCAGGACGGCGTGTTGCTGTGTGGCGATGCGGTGTATGCCCTGCAACCCGGCAGCGCGCCACTGGCAACCCTGCAAGCGAGAAACCTGCAAGGACGCCTGTTCGCCCTTGAAGAAGACCTGCAAGCGCGTGGCATCAGTGCAGATGAAGGTACCCGCGCCATCGACTATCCGGCGTTCGTGGCGCTGTCGCTGGACTTCGACAAGGTCAACAGCTGGCTATGAGTACCCTGACTGTTGGCGACCGCAGCATCGCCCTGGACAAGGACGGCTACCTGGTCGAACTGAGTGACTGGTCTGATGAAGTCGCCCAGGCCCTGGCCGAACACGAGCAATTGGAACTGACTCCCGAACACTGGGAGGTGCTGACGCTGCTGCGTGCGTTCTACCAGGAGTTCGAGCTGTCGCCGGCCACTCGCCCGCTGATCAAGTACGCCGCACTCAAGCTGGGCCCGGAAAAAGGCAACAGCCTGCACCTCAACCGCCTGTTCAAAGGCACCCCCGCCAAACTCGCCGCAAAGCTTGCGGGCCTGCCGAAGCCGACCAACTGCATATGACCGAACCTCGCCCGCTGATCACCGAAACCCCGGCCGAACACCCTTTTGCCCAGTTCGTGCGCATTCTTGGCAAAGGCAAGCGCGGCGCCCGCGGCCTGAACCGCGAAGAAGCCCGCGAGGCGATGGGCATGCTGCTCGATGGCAAGGTTGAAGAAACCCAGTTGGGTGCCTTCCTGATGCTGCTTCGGCACAAGGAAGAGAGCCCTGAGGAGTTGGCGGGGTTCACCGAAGCCTTGCGCGAACGTTTGCACGCCCCGCAGATCGCGGTGGATATCGACTGGCCCAGCTACGCCGGCAAAAAGCGCCACCTGCCCTGGTACCTGCTGGCCGCCAAGTGCCTGGCCGCCAACGGTGTGCGCATCCTGCTGCATGGCGGCGGCGCGCATACGGCCGGACGTCTGTACACCGAGCAGGTGCTGGAATTGCTGCAGATCCCCCTGTGCCGAGACTGGACTACCGTTGCCCAGGCCCTGGACAACCAGCATCTGGCGTTCATCCCCCTGCAGGACTGGGCACCACGCCTGCAGCGCATGATCGACCTGCGCAACACCCTGGGCTTGCGCTCGCCGATCCACTCCCTGGCCCGGGTGCTCAACCCACTGGGCGCTCGCTGCGGCCTGCAAAGTATCTTCCACCCCGGCTACCAGGCGGTACACCGCGAAGCCAGCCGCCTGCTCGGCGACACGGCCATTGTGATCAAGGGCGATGGCGGCGAAATCGAGATCAATCCCGATACCAGCAGCCACCTGTACGGAACCGCCAATGGTGAGGACTGGGACGAGCAATGGCCGGCCCTGGCCGCCCTGCGCCATGTCAAACCGGCCAGCCTCGAGCCCGAGCAACTGCTGTCTGTATGGCGCGGCGAATCGCACGACAGCTACGGTGAACTGGCGGTGGTGGCAACCATGGCCCTGGCACTGCGCGGCCTTGGCCAACCTCGCGAAGCAGCCTTTGCCCAGGCCCGGCGCTACTGGGATCAACGCCTGGCCTGAGGGATTCATCTACTCAATCGATCAAACAGGCGAAGACTTTGCGCTATTCGTTCGAACCCAGGCCCGTACACTGGGTTCTATATTCGAACGAATCACCGAGGAGCTCCCCATGGGCCTGTTGATCGATGGACGCTGGCATGACCAGTGGTATGAAAGCAGCAAGGACGGCGCGTTCCAGCGCGAGAGTACGCAGCGCCACAATCAGCTCCCCGCCGCCGAAGCCGGGCGCTACCACCTGTATGTATCACTTGCCTGTCCCTGGGCCCATCGCACGCTGATCTTTCGCAAGCTCAAGGGCCTGGAAAACCTCATCGATGTGTCGGTGGTCAGCTGGCTGATGAGCGAGAACGGCTGGACCTTCGACCAGGGCCAGGGCTCTACCGGCGACAAGCTCGACCACCTGGACTTTCTCCATCAGCGCTATACCCGTGACGACCCACACTACAGCGGCCGGGTCACGGTACCGGTGCTGTGGGACAAACAGGAACAACGCATCGTCAACAACGAATCGGCCGAGATCATTCGGATCTTCAACCGCGCCTTCAACGACCTGACCGGCAATGTCCTGGACCTCTACCCTGCACCACTTCAAGCCGAGATAGATACGCTTAACGAGCGGATCTATCCGGCGGTGAACAACGGCGTGTACCGCGCAGGCTTTGCAACCTCGCAACAGGCGTACGAACAGGCGTTTGATGAAGTGTTTGCCGAGCTCGACTACCTGGAAGCGCGGCTGGGCGAGCGGCGTTACCTGACCGGGGAATACCTGACCGAGGCCGACTGGCGATTGTTCACCACCCTGATCCGTTTCGATGCGGTGTACCACGGGCACTTCAAGTGCAACCTGCGGCGCCTGGCCGATTACCCGAACCTGTCGAACTGGCTACGAGAGCTGTATCAGTGGCCAGGGGTGGCCGAGACAGTCAATTTCGAACATATCCAGAAGCACTATTACATGAGCCACAAGACCATCAACCCGAACGGGATCGTGCCCAAGGGGCCGTTGCAGGATTTTGGGGTGGGGCATGATCGGGAGCGGTTGCCCGGGAAGGGAATCTGGGAGAAATAGAGGCGGAAATGATCGCGGGGCAAGCCCGCTCCTACGGTAGGAGCGGGCTTGCCCCGCGATGCTTTCAGGACTGCGCGCCTTCGAACCAGGCCAGCTTCTCACGTAGTCGGACTACTTCGCCGACGATCACCAGTGTTGGTGCATGCACTTCGTGCTCTGCCACCAACGTCGGCAAGTCCGCCAAAGTGCCGGTGAACACCCGCTGATTCGGCGTAGTGCCTTGCTGCACCAGCGCGGCCGGCGTATCAGCGGCACGCCCATGACGGATCAGTTCAGCGCAAATGGTCGGCAACCCCACCAGCCCCATGTAGAACACCAGGGTCTGGGCAGGCGCCACCAGGTCGTTCCAGGGCAGATTGCTGGTGCCGTCCTTGAGGTGGCCCGTTACAAAGCGTACCGACTGGGCGTAGTCACGGTGCGTCAGCGGAATCCCGGCATAGGCCGAGCACCCGCTAGCTGCAGTGATACCCGGCACCACCTGGAACGGAATACCGTGCTCGGCCAGTTCCTCGATCTCTTCGCCACCACGGCCGAAGATGAACGGATCACCACCCTTGAGGCGCAACACCCGCTTGCCCTGGCGCGCCAGGGTAACCAGCAGCTGGTTGATCTGCTCCTGCGGCACGGCATGGTCGGCGCGGCGCTTGCCGACGTAGATACGCTCGGCATCACGACGGCACAACTCGATGATCGCCGGGGCCACCAGACGGTCGTAGAGCACCACATCGGCCTGTTGCATCAGGCGCAGGGCACGGAAGGTGAGCAGGTCCGGATCACCTGGGCCGGCACCGACCAGGTAGACCTCGCCCGGTGCCAGGTAGCTGGCACCGTCGATCTTGGCTTGCAGCAAGCGCTCGGCCTCAGCGCCCTGCCCGGCCAGTTGTCGCTCGGCGATCGGGCCCTGGAACACATCTTCCCAGAAGCCACGACGCTGATTGACGTCCGGATAGAGTGCCTTGACCTTGTCACGAAAGCGCGCGCCCAGCCCGGCCAGTTCGCCATAGGCGGCCGGAATCCAGGTTTCCAGCTTGGCCCGGATCAGCCGCGCCAGCACCGGCGCATCGCCGCCGCTGGACACCGCCACCACCAGGGGCGAACGGTCGACAATCGCCGGGAATATTACCGAACACAGCGCCGGTGCATCGACCACATTGACCGGCACGCAGCGCTGGTGGGCATCAGCCGAGACCTGGGCATTGAGCGCCGGATCGTCGGTCGCAGCGATGATCAGCTGGCAGCCATCCAGGTCGGTTTGCTGGTAGCCACGACCGAGGATTTCACCACCGCTGTGCCGGGCAAGTTCGGCCAGTTGCGCTTCGATTTCAGGCGCGACCACGCGCAGCACAGCGCCGGCATCGGCCAGCAGGCGGGATTTGCGCAAGGCAATCTCGCCCCCACCGACAACCAGTACACGGCTACCGCGCAGCTTGTGGAACAGCGGCAGAAACTCCATTTAACCGATGACCTCGACGCCACCCATGTAAGGCTTGAGAACGTCCGGCACGCGGATCGAACCGTCGGCCTGCTGGTAGTTTTCCAGCACGGCAACCAGGGTACGACCGACCGCCAGGCCCGAGCCATTCAGGGTGTGTACCAGCTCAGGCTTGCCGGTTTCCGGGTTGCGCCAGCGTGCTTGCATGCGGCGGGCCTGGAAGTCGCCACAGTTGGAGCACGAGGAAATCTCGCGGTATTTGTCCTGGCTCGGCACCCAGACTTCCAGGTCGTAGGTCTTGACCGCGCTGAAGCCCATGTCGCCGGTGCACAGCGCCAATACACGGTAAGGTAGTTCCAGGGCCTGCAGTACGCGTTCGGCGTTGGCAGTCAGGCCTTCCAGGGCTTCCATGGATTTGCTCGGCTCAACGATCTGGACCATCTCGACCTTGTCGAACTGGTGCTGGCGGATCATGCCGCGGGTGTCACGACCCGAGGCACCGGCTTCGCTGCGGAAGCACGGGGTGTGGGCAACGAACTTGACCGGCAGTTGCTTGGCGTCGAGGATCTCGCCAGCGACGATGTTGGTCAGCGACACTTCGGCGGTCGGGATCAGGTAGAAATCGGCCTCACCGTCACGGCTGATCTTGAACAAGTCTTCCTCGAACTTCGGCAACTGGCCGGTGCCTTGCAGCGCCGGGGCTTGTACCAGGTACGGGGTGTAGGCTTCTTCGTAGCCGTGCTCGCTGGTGTGCAGGTTGATCATGAACTGCGCCAGGGCACGGTGCAGGCGGGCAATCGGGCCGCGCAGCAGGGCGAAACGGGCACCCGACAGCTTGGCGGCGGTTTCGAAGTCCAGGCCACCGCTCAGTTCGCCCAGGGCCACGTGGTCTTTGATCTCGAAATCGAAGCTGCGCGGGGTGCCCCAGCGACGCACTTCAACGTTGTGATCTTCATCGGCGCCAACCGGCACGCTCTCGTCCGGCAGGTTGGGGATACCCAGCACGATGGCGTCAAGTTCAGCCTGAATGCCATCCAGCTCGACCTTGCCGCTGGCCAGTTCGCCAGCCATGCGCTCGACGTCGGCCATCAGCGGCGCGATGTCTTCACCACGGGCCTTGGCCTGGCCGATGGACTTGGAGCGGGCGTTACGCTCGGCCTGCAGTTGTTCGGTACGGGTCTGCACCACCTTGCGGCGTTCTTCCAGTGCTTCGATGCGCGCGACATCCAGGCTGAAGCCACGGGAGGCCAGGCGGTCCGCCACTTCCTGAAGTTGGCCGCGTAACAGTTTGGAATCGAGCATATCGTTCTCTCGTTGGTTCAGAATTTGGTCAAAGACAGGCCGGCCCAGGTTGCGAGCAGCCCGCCCATTACGCTGAGCCCAGCATAGCCGAAGGCCAGCGGCGCCTGCCCGCTTTCGAGCAGGCGCACGGTATCCAGTGAAAAGGATGAAAAGGTTGTCAGGCCGCCAAGAAAGCCGACGATCAGGCCGGCACGCAGCTCGACCGGCACTAGCGGACGGTGCAGAAACAGACCGTACAACACGCCGATCAACAGGCAGCCCAAAAGGTTGACCGCCAGCGTACCGAGATAGAAGTGGCGTGGCCAGTGGGCGTTGACCCAATTGGACGCGGCAAAGCGCAGCAGGGTGCCAGCAATGCCTCCAGCACTGACGGCGGCGATCACAGCAATCATGGCTTTCTCCGCTGCCGGGGGCTTTTGCGGTCCAGCTCGGCCAGGTGCTTGAGCTTCTCGCCGATCTTCAGCTCCAGGCCGCGCGGCACAGGCTGGTAGTACTGGCGCGGCTCAAGGTTGTCGGGGAAGTAGTCTTCGCCGGCGGCATAGGCATCTGGTTCGTCGTGGGCATAGCGGTATTCGTCGCCGTAGCCCAGTTGCTTCATCAATTTGGTCGGTGCGTTGCGAAGATGCAGCGGGACTTCCAGCGAGCCGTGCTCGCCCGCCTCGCGCAGGGCCGTCTTGAAGCCCATGTACACGGCGTTGCTCTTCGGTGCGCAAGCGAGGTAGGTAATGGCCTGGGCCACTGCCAGCTCACCTTCGGGGCTACCCAGGCGTTCTTGCACGTCCCAGGCCGCCAGGCACAGGCTCAAGGCCCGGGGGTCGGCGTTGCCGATGTCTTCGCTGGCCATGCGCACCACGCGCCGGGCAATGTACAGCGGGTCGCAACCGCCATCGAGCATGCGTGCGAACCAGTACAGCGCACCGTCGGGGTTGGAGCCGCGCACCGACTTGTGCAACGCCGAGATCTGGTCGTAGAAGGCCTCGCCGCCCTTGTCGAAACGTCGACGGCTGTCACCCAGCAGGCTTTGCAGCAGCTCCATGCCGATCTCGCTGCCGTCTTCAGCCAGGTCCGAGGCGTTTTCCAGCAGGTTGAGCATGCGCCGGCCATCGCCGTCGGCGGCCGCCATGAGCATCTTGAAGGCTTCTTCACCCAGGCGCAGCTGGCGCTTGCCCAGGCCGCGCTCTTCGCTCAGCGCTCGCCCTACCAGCTTGTGCAGCGCGGCCTCGTCGAGGCTTTTGAGCACGTAGACCCGCGCCCGCGAGAGCAAGGCATTGTTCAACTCGAAGGAGGGGTTTTCGGTGGTGGCGCCGATGAAGATCAGCGTGCCGTCTTCGACATAGGGCAGGAAGGCATCCTGCTGGGACTTGTTGAAACGGTGTACTTCATCGACGAACAGGATGGTGCGTCGCCCGTACTGCCCGGCCTGCTGCTTGGCGATGTCCACCGCGTGGCGGATTTCCTTGACCCCGGCCAGCACCGCCGAGACGGTCTCGAAGTGCGCATCGCAGAACTGCGCCAGCAGGCGCGCCAGGGTGGTCTTGCCGACACCCGGCGGGCCCCAGAAGATCATCGAGTGCAACGCCCCCTGTTCCAGTGCCTCGCGCAGCGGCTTGCCGCGGGCCAGCAGGTGCTCCTGGCCGACGTACTCATCCAGGTTGGCCGGGCGCAGGCGCGCCGCCAGGGGCTGGGCTACGGGATCGCTACGAAACAGGTCCATGGGCGCTGCTACTACCTCTTATTCCGAAATGACATCGGCGCCTTTCGGGATCTCGAACTTGAACGTGCTCGCCGGAATCGCCCCGTTGGCCTTGACCCCGGTGAACAGGATATTAGTGCGCTGACCGACGCTGTCGATCAGTTGCATATCGTTGACCAGCCCTTTGCGGAACGACAGGCGCAGGGAGTCGAACAGAGTGTCCTTGGTTTTCGGCTTGAGCGTGAAGTCCATCACGTCGCCCTGCTCCTTGGAGGTGATGTCGAAGCTCTGGCTGATCTTCGACACGTCACCGGACAGCAGCAACGCCGGCGTTTCGGTCAGGCGCTGGTCGAGCTTCTTGATGGTCGCCTGCTCCAGGTCAGGGTCCCACAGGGTGACGGTCTTGCCGTCCGACACCACCACTTGCTCCTGCGGTGCATCGGTGTGCCAGTAGAACAGGCCTGGACGCTGTACCGACATCTGCCCTGCGGCTTCCTGCAGGCTGGTGCCGCTGGCGTCCAGGGTCAACTGGGAGAAACGGGCTTCGATCGTCCTGGATTTTTCCAGCAGCTGGGTCAAGCGCGCCACATCCTGTTCTCCGGCAAACACAGAAGCGCTGGACAGGGCGATAGCGGAAACCAACATCATGCGAATCAGGCGCATGGAAATCCTCGTTGCAGTATGAATGGGCCCGCGGCCGCTACGGGCCGCAGGCTGGGTGGTTCATCAGTCGCGAGATGGCCCTGGGGCAATCACTTCACGTGAGCCGTTGGTGTTCATGGCGGTCACCACACCGGCCATTTCCATGGCCTCGATCATTCGCGCGGCGCGGTTATAGCCAATCTTCAGCTTGCGCTGGACCGCAGAGATGGAGGCACGACGGCTTTCGAGCACAAACTGCACGGCTTCATCGTACAAGGCATCGGTTTCGGCATCATCGCCGTCGCCGCCACCGCCGCCTTCAAAGCCGCTACCCGCCTCTTCGACGCCATTGAGGATATCGTCGTTGTAGTCCGGCGCACCCCGTTGTTTCCATGCCTCGACCACGCGATGGACTTCATCGTCGGAAACGAAGGCGCCATGCACACGGATCGGCAAGCTGGTGCCTGGCGGCATGTAGAGCATGTCACCGTGACCAAGCAACTGCTCCGCGCCACCCTGGTCGATAATGGTCCGCGAGTCGATCTTGCTCGATACCTGGAACGCCATACGGGTCGGGATGTTGGCCTTGATCAGACCGGTGATCACGTCCACCGACGGACGCTGGGTCGCGAGGATCAGGTGGATACCCGCGGCCCGGGCCTTCTGGGCGATACGGGCGATGAGCTCTTCGACCTTTTTGCCGACGATCATCATCATGTCGGCGAACTCATCCACCACCACCACGATGGTCGGCAGGGTCTTGAGCAGCGGCGGCACGTCATCCATGCTTTCGCGCTTGAACATCGGGTCGTAGATCGGCTCGCCGGCTTCTTCGGCGTCCTTGACCTTGCGGTTGAAGCCCGCCAGGTTGCGCACGCCCATGGCCGCCATCAGCTTGTAGCGCCGCTCCATCTCGGCCACGCTCCAGCGCAGGGCGTTGGCGGCGTCCTTCATGTCGGTGACCACCGGGCAGAGCAGGTGCGGAATGCCTTCGTAGATCGACAGTTCGAGCATTTTCGGGTCGATCATGATCAGCTTGGCGTCTTCCGGGCCCGACTTGAACAGGATCGACAGGATCATGGCGTTCACGCCCACCGACTTACCGGAGCCGGTGGTACCGGCAACCAGCAGGTGGGGCATCTTGGCAAGGTCGGTAATCACCGGCTTGCCACCGATATCGTGGCCCAGGGCCATGGTGACCGGCGACTTGGCCTCATCGTATTGCGGCGACGACAGCACTTCGGAGAAACGCACGATCTGACGGTCTTCGTTGGGAATCTCGATACCAACGGTGGTCTTGCCCGGAATCACTTCGACCACACGCACGCTGGTCACGGCCAGGGAACGCGCCAGGTCTTTTGCCAGGTTGGCGATACGGCTGACCTTGACGCCTGCGGCCGGCTGGATTTCGTAGCGGGTAATCACCGGGCCCGGGTGAATGGAGTCCACCGAGACTTCGACGCCGAATTCCTTGAGTTTGATTTCCAGCAGATGACCGACACCTGCCAACGACTCAGGCGAGTAATTGACCTGCTTTTTCTCGGCAGGGTCGAGGATGGAGATGGGTGGCAAGGTGCCTTCGACGGCGCTGTCGACGAACAGTGGGGCCTGCTTTTCCTTTTGCACGCGTTTGCTGGGCTCTGGCGCCTTGACCGGGGCCGGCATGATCACCGGGGCCGGCTGTTGCTCGCGCTGGGCCACATGCTTGCTCAGGGCCTGGTCGCGCTCGATGATGCGCTCCTTGGCCTTGGCCTGCTCGCGTCGATCGGACACCGCTGGGGCTACCACGTCATGAACCTGGTCATCGACCTCGCGCAGCTTGGCCACCAGGCGTTTGCGCTCGTTGCGGGCGGCCCACCAGCGGTTGGCGGCACCCTGGAACAGCTCGAACAGATCGAGGGTGATCTTGCCGGTAACGTCCATGACCTTGAACCAGGACAGGTCGGTGAACACCGTCAGGCCGAACAGGAACAGGGCAATGAACATCAGGGTGCTGCCCTGCACGTTCAGGGCGTTCTTGGCCAGGTCGCCGAGGCTTTCGCCCAGCGCGCCACCGGCCGATGCCGGCAGGCTGGCGGCGGAATGGAAATGGATATGCGCCAGCGCCGCACCCGAAAGCACCAGGAACACCAGGCCGATCAGGCGCCAGGAGAACAACCAGCCGCTCCACTGCCAGGGTTGGTGGCGTTCACGAAAAATCTGCCAGGTCTTGATGGCCAGCAGCAGCGGGAAGATGTAGGCGAAGTAGCCGAGCACCATGAACAGGATGTCGGCGAAATAGGCACCGGCGCGGCCGGCGGCGTTCTGCACCTGCTCGACATTGCTGGTGTGGCTGAAACCTGGGTCGGCCTGGTCGTAGGTCAGCAGCGCCATCCACAGGTACAGGCACAGCGCCCCCATGGCGATCAGCGCACCTTCCTTGAGGCGATAATGCAGCTGCTGGCGCCAGAGCGGCACAGGCAAGGGATTCGATGTTGCGGTGGATTTCTTCAAAACGCTTCTATTCCTGCGCTCGATGCGCGTCCAACAGTGATTGACCCAATTGAACAGTCAACAAACCACTACTTTTAACATTACTGCCCGCCTACCGCCATGACGGCACGCCAGAAGGAAGCGTAAACGGGGGCCAATTTCCTATATCGCAATTTGAGCACGCATTTTCTTTTGTGACAAAGGCTTATGCGGGGTTTTTACGCAGGTGTGACAACAAAGGGTGGCGCAAGTTGCTTTAGTGCATCGCGGGGCAAGCCCGCTCCAACCCAACCGGTAGGAGCGGGCTTGTCCCGCGATAGCCTTTCAGGCGATCCTGACCACCCTCCCCTCCTCCATCACAGAACGACGATGCTGACCTGGTTGAGCCGCGACACCCTGAACTTCCCTCCACTGGACAAAGCCCTGCGCGACCCCAATGGCCTGCTCGCCGCTGGCGGCGACCTGAGCGCCGAGCGCCTGGTGCAGGCCTATCGTCATGGCTGCTTCCCCTGGTATCAGGATGGCCAGCCGATCCTCTGGTGGTCACCCGATCCGCGCACTGTACTGTTCCCCGATGAACTGCATGTATCACGCTCCCTGCGCAAGATCATGCGCCAGGGCCGCTACCAGGTCAGCTTCGACCAGGATTTTGCTGCCGTCATCCGCGCCTGCGCCGCACCCCGTGACTACGCCGATGGCACCTGGATCACCGACAGCATGCAGGCGGCCTACCTCACGCTATACCAGCAGGGTTTCGCCCATTCGGTGGAAGTGCGCCAGGACGGTGAGCTGGTAGGTGGCCTGTACGGCCTGGCCATGGGCCGACTGTTTTTCGGCGAATCGATGTTCAGCCGCGCCGACAACGCCTCGAAAGTCGGCTTTGTGAGCCTGGTCGAACACCTGCGGCATGCGGGGTTCGTGCTGATCGACTGCCAGATGCCCACTGACCACCTGCACAGCCTGGGCGCGCGCGCCATTGCCCGCGCGACCTTTGCCGATTATTTGCAGCGCTACCTGGATGAACCCAACAACGCCAGTTGGGTTTGCTAGGCGAGTTTTTCCAGCTGGCTTACACTTAATTCAAACGCACCTCCCGAGGGGTTGATCATGACAGAGCTGGCGCGGTTGAAGTTTTATGCCACTCAACCCCATTCCTGCAGCTACCTGCCAGACGAACAAGCCACCACGCTGTTTCTCGATCCGAGCCAGCCGATGGACGTGAATGTCTACGCAGACCTGTCGGAAATGGGCTTCCGGCGCAGTGGCGACCACCTGTATCGCCCGCATTGCCAGAATTGCAACGCCTGTGTACCGGCGCGGATTCCGTCTGCACGCTTTTTGCCAAACCGCCAGCAAAAACGCATTCTCAAGCGCAACGCCGACCTGACCGTCACGCCCGCCCGCCCTGCCTTCAAGGAAGAGTACTTCGAACTGTACCGGCGCTACATCGAGCAACGCCATGCCGACGGTGACATGTACCCACCCAGCCGCGACCAGTTCTCCACGTTCCTGGTTCGTGACCTGCCGTTTTCACGCTTCTACGAGTTCCGCCTGCAAGGCCGCCTGGTCGCCGTGGCCGTCACCGACCTGCTACCCAACGGCCTCTCGGCGGTCTACACCTTCTACGAACCCGACGAGGAGCGCAGGAGCCTGGGCCGCTATGCCATCCTCTGGCAGATCACCGAAGCCCTGCGCCTGGGGCTGGACGCCGTCTACCTCGGCTACTGGATCAAAAACTGCAAAAAGATGAACTACAAGACCCAGTACCGCCCCATTGAGCTACTGATCAATCAACGTTGGGTGACCCTGAACTGAAATCATTGGCTTAAAGTCCATTTTTTGGGCACAATGCACGCCACTTTTTTTGCCTGGCGCAGTTGTGCACCGGGCCATTAACTGGACACCGAGGGCTTTACTGCATGTCGAAAGAAGACAGCTTCGAAATGGAAGGCACTGTCGTCGACACCCTGCCCAACACCATGTTCCGTGTGGAGTTGGAAAATGGGCACGTCGTTACCGCGCATATCTCCGGAAAAATGCGCAAGAACTACATTCGTATTCTGACCGGTGACAAGGTCCGCGTCGAACTGACGCCTTATGACCTGAGCAAAGGGCGCATCACCTACCGCGCTCGATAAGCAACACCAACAAAAATGCCCGGCTACATGCCGGGCATTTTTGTTTGCCTTGAAACGCATCGCGGGGCAAACCCGCTCCTACAGAACTTGCAGGAGCGGGCGTGCCCCGCGACCAGCAACTACTACGCCATCTCGGCCGTGGTCTCGAAGTCGAACACCAACTCGCCATCGCGAATGTCGACGTGCACCACTCCGCCGTGCTCAGCCAGCTCGCCGAACAGGATCTCCTCGGCCAACGGCCGCTTGATCTTGTCCTGGATCAGCCGCGCCATCGGCCGTGCGCCCATCTGCGCGTCGTAACCACCAGCAGCCAGCCAGCTGCGCGCCGCATCGCTGACCTCCAGCAGAACGCGCTTGTCTTCCAGTTGCGCCTGCAGCTCGATGAGGAACTTGTCCACCACACTCTTGATCGTCTCGTGACTGAGACGGCCAAACTGGATGATGGTGTCCAGGCGGTTGCGGAACTCTGGCGTGAAGCTCTTCTTGATCACCTCCATCGCATCCGAGGAGTGATCCTGCTGCGTGAAGCCAATGGAGGCTCGCGCTGCGGTTTCAGCACCGGCGTTAGTGGTCATGATCACGATCACGTTGCGGAAGTCCGCCTTGCGTCCGTTGTTGTCGGTCAGGGTACCGTGGTCCATCACCTGCAGCAGCAGGTTGAAGACTTCGGGGTGCGCCTTCTCGATTTCATCGAGCAGCAATACGCAGTGCGGCTGCTTGGTAATGGCTTCGGTGAGCAAGCCACCCTGGTCGAACCCGACGTAGCCCGGAGGGGCACCAATCAGGCGCGAAACAGTATGACGCTCCATGTACTCGGACATGTCGAAGCGCACCAGCTCAACCCCAAGCGCCTTGGCCAACTGACGCGCCGCCTCGGTCTTGCCGACACCCGTAGGACCTGCGAACAGGAACGACCCGACTGGCTTGTCTGGCGACTTGAGGCCAGCACGAGACAACTTGATGGCAGTCGCCAGCGAATCGATCGCCGCATCCTGACCAAAGACGGTCAGCTTCAGGTCTCGCTCCAGGTTACGCAGCAGCTCCTTGTCGGAACTGGTGACGTGCTTTGGCGGGATCCGCGCGATTTTCGCGACGATATCTTCAACTTGCGGCACATCGATACGCTTGACGCGCATCTCGACCGGCTGCAGGCGCTGATACGCCCCTGCCTCGTCAATCACATCGATGGCTTTGTCCGGCATGTGCCGGTCATTGATGTAGCGTGCTGCAAGCTCTGCGGCTGCGCGCAGGGCCTCATCGCTGTACTCGATGTTGTGGTGAGTCTCGAAGCGCCCCTTGAGGCCGCGCAGGATGCCGACGGTGTCTTCCACCGATGGCTCACTGACATCGACTTTCTGGAACCGCCGCGCCAGGGCACGGTCCTTCTCGAAGATGCCACGGAACTCCTGGAAGGTGGTCGAACCGATGCAACGGATATCACCCGAGGACAGCAGCGGCTTGAGCAGGTTCGAGGCATCCATCACACCACCGGATGCCGCACCGGCGCCAATGATGGTGTGGATCTCGTCGATGAACAGGATTGCCTGAGGCCGCTTGCGCAGCTCGCCGAGCAACGCCTTGAAGCGCTTCTCGAAGTCGCCGCGGTACTTGGTGCCGGCCAGCAGCGCACCCAGGTCAAGGGAGTAGACAACGCTCTGCGCCAGCAGGTCTGGCACCTGGCCATCGACAATGCGCTTGGCCAGGCCTTCGGCGATGGCAGTCTTGCCCACACCGGCCTCACCGACCAGCAGCGGGTTGTTCTTGCGCCGGCGCGCCAAAATCTGCGCTACGCGCTCGACTTCCAGCTCGCGACCGACCAGCGGGTCGATACGGCCTTGACGGGCCTGTTCGTTGAGGTTGCTGGCATAGGCATCCAGAGGATTGCCCGACGACGAGGTTTCGCCACCGTCTTCATCCTGCATATCCTGCTCGCCTTCGGAGTGCTCACCCTGCCCCGGCACCTTGGAGATGCCATGGGCGATGTAGTTGACCACATCGATACGGGCGACGCTCTGCTGCTTGAGCAGGAACACCGCCTGACTTTCCTGTTCGCTGAAAATCGCCACCAGCACATTTGCGCCAGTGACTTCACGCTTGCCCGAGCTCTGGACGTGGAAGACTGCGCGCTGCAATACACGCTGGAAGCCCAGGGTTGGCTGGGTCTCGCGATCCTCGTCATGCACGGGGATCAACGGCGTGGTGGAGTCGATGAACTCCTGCAGGTCGTGTTTGAGTTTGTCGAGGTTCGCGCCGCAGGCGCGCA
>RCUI01000012.1_pt1 | contig 66977 bp, 62 predicted proteins | sample 2166121 | NCBI WGS metagenome assembly RCUI01 (sample SAMN09932700, study PRJNA488358) | compost metagenome | feature: garden; material: soil; isolation source: compost soil in succinic acid-enriched culture | place: Germany: Experimental Botanical Garden Goettingen | collected 2016-01-27
AAGGAGTGACAGACGTGAGCCGCCTGCTACTGAATTGCGATATGGGTGAGAGTTTTGGCAGCTGGACCATGGGCCTGGATGCCCAGGTCATGCCGTTTGTTGATTGTGCCAACATCGCCTGTGGTTTCCATGCTGGCGATCCCGGCATCATGCGTCAGACCGTTGCCCTGGCCCTCGCCAACAACGTGCGCATTGGTGCCCATCCGGCCTACCAGGACCTGGCGGGTTTCGGCCGTCGCTCCATGGCCTGTAGCGCCGAGGAAATCCGCGACCTGCTGCATTACCAGATAGGTGCCCTGGATGGCATCTGTCGCACCCAAGGGGCTCGGGTTGCTTACGTCAAACCCCATGGTGCGCTGTACAACGACATGATGGCTGATCCGCTCAAACTGCGGGCGGTATTGGAAGCAGTGGCCAGCTATGACCGTGAGTTGCCGCTGATGCTCATGGCCACGGCCGACAACAGCGCTGCCCAGGCCTTGGGGGACGAATACGGTATCAGCTTGTGGTTCGAAGCCTTCGCTGACCGTGCCTACGACGCTGCCGGCCACCTGGTGTCGCGGCGCTTGCCAGGTGCCGTGCATCACGACCCGGCGCGGATCGTCGACCAGGCCCTGCGCCTGGCCCGTGGTGAGCCACTGATTGCGGTGGATGGCAGTGAGCTGCACCTGCAAGCCCAGACCCTGTGCGTGCATGGCGACAATGACAGTTCGGTGGCAGCCGTGCAGCAGATCCGTCAGGCGCTTGATGCGCTGGTGGCGTCATGAACTACCGGATTGAAACGGTGGCCATCGACTGCCTGATGGTGCGCCTGTTTGACGCCATCGATGAAGCCAACATGCCTTGGATGCTGGCGGCCAGTCAGCGTTTGCGCGCGGTGTTCGCCGAGCAGCTCCTTGATCTGGTGCCGTCCTATACCACGGTGATGGTGCATTTCGACTTGCTGCAGCTGTCGCCGGATCAGGCCCGGACCCTGATTCGTGAGGCCCTGGAAAACCTGCAGGCGGATAACGGCAGTGGCGGGCAGCTGCACGAGATTCCGGTCTGGTACGACCTCAGTGTCGGTCCGGAGCTGAGCCTATTGGCCGAGCGTTGTCGCACCTCGGTGGCCGATATCGTCCGTCGTCACAGCGAGCGCGAGTATCAAGTGTTCGCGCTTGGCTTCGCACCCGGGTTTGCCTTCATGGGCCTGGTCGAAGAGGCCCTGGCCGCGCCGCGCCTGGCCACCCCGCGCAAACGCGTGGCGGCCGGTAGCGTCGGCATCGCCGAGCGCCAGACCGCCGCGTATCCGGCAGTATCACCGGGGGGCTGGAACCTGATCGGCCGCACCCCAAGCAAGCTCTTCGATCGCCAGCGCGACGGCTATAGCTTGTTGCAGCCAGGGGATCGGGTCCGCTTCGTGGCGGTGGATCACGCCACCTTCATCAATCTGGGCGGCGACGATACTCCGCTGGAGGCCTTGGCATGAGCCGCTTGTCGATTGAGGCCAGTACACCGCTGTGCCTGTTGCAAGACGCTGGGCGCTTTGGCGTACGCCATTTGGGGGTGACCCAGGGCGGGGCGCTGGACTGGGTGTCGATGCGCTGGGCCAATTGGCTGCTGGGCAACGCCGCCGATGCTGCGGTGCTGGAGATTACCTTGGGCGGTTTTAGCCTGGTGGCTGAACAGGACTGTTGTCTGGCCCTGGCGGGGGCTGATCTGGATGCGCGTATTGACGGTGAGCCGCTCAAGCCATGGTCCAGCTTCACCCTGAACAAGGGCCAGCGGCTGCGTCTGAACCAGCCGTTGCTAGGTGCCCGGGCTTATCTGGCTGCCCCCGGAGGTTTCGATGCGCCGCAGGTATTGGGCAGTTGCGCCACTGTCCTACGTGAAGAACTGGGTGGGCTTGATGGCTTGGGTTCGCCTTTGGCCAAAGGCCTGCGACTGACTTACAGCGGCCAGTCGTCTGCCGGGCGGGAAGTACCGTTGGCGTTGCGTCCGGACTTCAGCAACCACAGCCTGGATCTGGTGCTGGGTGCACAGATCGGCGATTTCAGTGGTACTAGCCTGTTCGAAGCGTTCAACCGTGACTGGACCCTGGACAGCCGTGCTGATCGCATGGGTATGCGTTTGCTCGGGCCGGCCTTGCAGTATCAGGGGGCGCCGATGATTTCTGAAGGTATCCCACTGGGGGCGGTGCAGGTGCCGCCGGATGGGCAACCGATCGTGTTGCTCAATGATCGTCAGACCATTGGGGGGTATCCGCGCCTGGGGGCATTGACGCCGCTGGCTTTGGCACGTCTGGGGCAGATGTTGCCGGGGAGTGTGGTCAGATTCAGGCCGGTGGTGCAGGAATTGGCTTGGGGCGAACAGCGAGACTTTCTGCAGAGATTTGTTGGCTGACAGGGCCTCACCGCCGGCAAGGCCGGCTCCCACATTGGCCTGCAGTAGACCTTGTGGGAGCCGGCCTTGCCGGCGATGGGCCGCTTAGCGGCCCCAAGCTTACTTGGACAAAAAGCGCATCCCTTCCTCCAACCCACGCAAGGTCAGTGGAAACATCCGGTCCTCGATCAGTTCGCGAACGATGTTGGTCGAAGCGGTATAGCCCCAGGTGTCCTTGGGGTACGGGTTGATCCAGATAAGCTTTTTGTATTTCTCCATGAAGCGCTGCATCCACACGTAGCCGGCTTCTTCGTTCCAATGCTCAACGCTACCGCCCGGCTGGGTGATTTCGTAGGGCGCCATGGCCGCGTCGCCAACGAACACCACTTTGTAGTCAGCGCCGTATTTGTGCAGCAAGTCCATGGTCGAGGTGCGCTCGGAGGTACGGCGCATGTTGTTCTTCCACACCGACTCGTACACGAAGTTGTGGAAGTAGTAGTACTCCAGGTGCTTGAACTCGGTCTTGCACGCCGAGAACAGCTCTTCGCAGATCCGCACATGCGCGTCCATCGAACCGCCGATGTCGAACAGCAACAGCAACTTGACGCTGTTGCGTCGCTCCGGACGCATCTGGATGTTGAGCAGGCCAGCGTCGCGAGCGGTGTGGTCGATGGTGCCATCGATGTCCAGCTCTTCGGCTGCGCCCTGGCGCGCGAACTTGCGCAAGCGGCGCAGGGCCAGCTTGATGTTGCGCGTGCCCAGCTCGACCTGGTCATCGAGGTTCTTGTACTCGCGCTGGTCCCAGACCTTGACCGCCTTGCCCTGGCGCTTGCCGGCATCGCCGATGCGAATCCCTTCGGGGTTGTAGCCCCCCGAACCGAACGGGCTGGTACCGCCGGTGCCGATCCACTTGTTGCCACCGGCATGGCGTTCCTTCTGTTCTTCCAGGCGTTTCTTGAACTCTTCGATCAGCTTGTCGAGACCGCCCAGAGATTGAATCTGGGCGCGCTCTTCATCGGTCAGCGAGCGTTCGAATTCCTTGCGTAGCCAGTCTTCCGGAATCAATGCTTCCAGGTGCTGGTTGAGGTTCTCCAGGCCTTTGAAGTAGGCGGAGAAGGCGCGGTCGAACTTGTCGAAGTGCCGTTCGTCCTTGACCAGGATTGCCCGCGACAGGTAGTAGAACTCGTCCATGTCGGCGAAGGTGACCCGTTGTTTGAGGGCATTGAGCAAATCCAGCAGCTCACGCACCGACACCGGCACCTTGGCGGCGCGCATTTCATTGAACAGGTTGAGCAACATGGCAATTGCCCTCTGACTCAGCGGTTACCGCGACGGCTCATGAAGGCCAGGCGCTCGAGCAGTTGCACGTCTTGTTCGTTCTTCACCAGTGCGCCGGCCAAGGGTGGGATGGCTTTGGTCGGATCGCGTTCACGCAGTACGGCTTCGCCGATGTTGTCGGCCATCAGCAGCTTGAGCCAGTCGACCAGCTCGGAGGTGGACGGCTTTTTCTTCAGGCCCGGCACCTTGCGCACGTCGAAGAACACGTCCAGCGCTTCGCTGACCAGGTCCTTCTTGATGTTGGGGTAGTGAACGTCGACGATCTTCTGCAGGGTGTCGCGATCCGGGAAGGCGATGTAGTGGAAGAAGCAGCGACGCAGGAAGGCGTCAGGCAGTTCTTTTTCGTTGTTCGAGGTAATGATGATGATCGGGCGCTGCTTGGCCTTGATCGTCTCGTCGGTCTCGTAAACGTAGAACTCCATCTTGTCCAGTTCCTGCAACAGGTCGTTGGGGAACTCGATGTCGGCCTTGTCGATTTCGTCGATCAGCAGGATGACCCGCTCCTCGGACTCGAACGCCTCCCAGAGCTTGCCTTTCTTCAGGTAGTTGCGCACGTCGTGGACTTTGTCCACGCCCAGCTGCGAATCACGCAGGCGGCTGACCGCATCGTATTCATACAGACCTTGGTGGGCCTTGGTGGTCGACTTGATGTGCCAGGTGATCAGCTTGGCGCCAAAGGATTCGGCCAGTTGCTCGGCAAGCATGGTCTTGCCGGTGCCCGGCTCGCCCTTGACCAGCAGCGGCCGCTCCAGGGTGATCGCCGCGTTGACCGCCAGTTTCAGGTCGTCTGTAGCGACGTATGCGCGGGTGCCTTCGAACTTCATGAACCGATCCTCAAACGTAGCACCGGGGAGCAGGGCCCCCGGCGGGAAAATTGTTATGCCTGACTATAACGCGGGCCCCGGGCGACTGGGAACGCAGGCGACTCATTCAGTCTCTGAATCGGCCATTACAGCGTTGTTCAGTCAGACTTGGGCGGCGGTTGCTCATAGCGGGCATTAAAAGCCTGGATGAAACCGTTGCGCAGAATCTGCAAGAACGCCTCAAACGCGCTGATGTTGCTTTTATGCACGCTACCACTGAGTTCAACGCGGGTGGCGAACTGATTCTTGCGCTGGTTTTTCAGCACCGTCTCGCCACCCCCCACCAGCGCTTCCCAGATCGAACGGAAGAAGCCCTTGTCCTCTTCCTGGACGTCCTGCTGCCAGTTGAATACATCGACATCGCGCAGCAATGGCTTGATATAACCGTTGAGACGGCCTTTTTGCGCCTCGGCTTCGATTACCAGGTCGCCGTGGCCGGCATTGAAGTCGAACTTGCCGTAGGCTCTGGCAAAGTCATTAAGCCGACGCAGCTCGATGCCCGTGACGCGCAGGCGAAACTGAAAGTCATCGAAATCACTGAAGGGGTCGAAGGTGGCACTGCTTTGCACTTGGGCATCGCCCAGCAGCAGCGCCTTACCCTCAAAGCGCGCATCGCGGCGGCCTTTGAGGTCCTCGACATTGGTCAGGTTGCGGATGCTGGCATCGAGTTGGCTGGCCTTGAGGTTGACCGGCGGTTTGGAATTGAAGTTACGAAAGGTCAGGGCGCCGTTGTTGATGCGTACCTCGTTGAGGGTAATGGGCAGCAGCTTTTCCAGCTGCTGGCGCCAGTCGGTGCCCTGACCGGTCTGCGAAGTCTGCTTGCTGGCACCGTCGACGAAGTTCAGTTCGGGGCGCACAAACACCACTTCGGCCACCACTGCATGGTCGTACCACAGCGCATGCCAACTGACCGACAGGTCGATGACGGGCGCCTGAAGAAACGGCACCGGCACCTTACCGGTGGTCTTGACGATGTTCAGGCCGTTGATTCTGTAAGCCCCGCGCCATAAGGCCAGGTCGACGTCGGTGATCTGGCCGCGGTAATCACCCATGTCGGCAAGTTTGTCATTGAGGTAGTTGCGCACCAGTACCGGTAAGGCCAGATGCAGGGCCAGCAGTAACAGGACAATGCTCAACAGCCCCCACAAGGACCAGCGATAGCGACGTTTCATCGGCGGCGGTTCCCGGCACGTTGGTGATCGGTTGACCGTTGTCAGCGCCAGGGGTTTCGCCGGATGTGGACGCACCGTCGCTGCAGGCTTACCCTTGAAGTTTTCCACCCGGTGCATAAAAGGACCCCTGCTATGAGCCGTATCTATGCTGACAATGCGCATTCCATCGGCAACACGCCGCTGGTGCAGATCAACCGTATCGCCCCACGTGGGGTCACCATCCTGGCCAAGACCGAAGGGCGTAATCCGGGCTATTCGGTCAAGTGCCGGATCGGCGCGAACATGATCTGGGACGCAGAAAGCAGCGGTAAGCTCAAGACCGGCATGACCATTGTCGAGCCGACCTCGGGCAACACCGGTATTGGCCTGGCCTTCGTTGCGGCAGCCCGAGGCTATAAATTGCAGTTGACCATGCCGGCCTCGATGAGCATCGAACGGCGCAAGGTGCTCAAGGCGTTAGGGGCCGAACTGGTGCTGACCGACCCTGCCAAGGGCATGAAAGGCGCGATCGAAAAAGCCAATGAAATTGTCGCCAGCGACCCCTCCAGCTACTACTTGCCCGGCCAGTTCGAGAACCCGGCCAACCCGGCGATCCATGAGAAAACCACGGGTCCGGAAATCTGGAACGATACCGATGGCGCGGTCGATGTGCTGGTCGCCGGGGTCGGCACCGGCGGTACCATTACTGGCATCTCGCGCTATATCAAACTGACGCAGGGCAAGGCGATTCTCTCGGTGGCGGTCGAGCCAATCACTTCACCTGTCATTACCCAGGCTCGTGCCGGTGAAGAGCTCAAGCCCAACCCGCACAAGATCCAGGGCATTGGCGCCGGTTTTGTACCGAAGAACCTTGATCTGGCCATGGTCGACCAGGTGGAGCTGGTCAGCGATGACGAGTCCAAAACCATGGCCCTGCGCTTGATGCAGGAAGAGGGCATTCTCTGCGGGATCTCCTCGGGGGCCGCCATGGCGGCGGCCGTGCGCCTGGCGGAAAAACCTGAGATGCAGGGCAAGACCATCGTCGTCATCCTCCCGGACTCTGGTGAACGTTACTTGTCGAGCATGCTCTTTGCTGACCTTTTCACCGAGCAGGAAAACCAGCAGTAAAGTGTTTGCGGGCTGACCCGGGGCAATTTTTTGCGCCGGGGTTTATTGCACAATCCTTAACACTGAATACTGGCAGCGGATATTTTTGCAGAGGCGGTATCCGTTTATGATGGTCGCGTAAACAGGCATAGATTGCCGGATCTTGATTTCAAGGAGTGTTGCATGAGCTTTTCCTTTGTCGCCAAGGCAGGTGTATTGCTGTTGTTTTTTGGCAGTACGCTGTTTGTCCACCTGCGCGGCAAGACGCGTTTGCCTATGCTGCGCCAGTTCGTCAACCATTCGGCGTTGTTCGCCCCGTATAACGCCTTGATGTACCTGTTCTCCGGGGTGCCGTCCAAACCTTACCTGGACCGTGAGCGCTTTCCCGAGCTTGATGTGCTCAAAGACAACTGGGAAGTGATCCGCGAAGAGGCCATGCACCTGTTCGACGAGGGTTACATCCGCGCTGCCGAGAAAGACAACGATGCCGGCTTCGGTTCGTTCTTCAAGAAGGGCTGGAAGCGTTTCTACCTGAAGTGGTACGACAAGGCCTTGCCGTCGGCCGAAGCACTCTGCCCCAAGACTGTCGAACTGGTTAACAGCATCCCCAATGTCAAAGGCGCGATGTTCGCCCTGCTGCCCGGAGGCAGCCACCTGAACCCGCACCGTGATCCCTTCGGCGGCTCCCTGCGTTATCACCTGGGCCTGTCGACGCCAAACTCCGACAACTGCCGGATCTACGTCGATGGCCAGGCTTATGCGTGGCGCGACGGTGAAGACGTGATGTTCGATGAAACCTATGTGCACTGGGTGAAGAACGAAACCGAGACTACCCGGGTGATTCTGTTCTGCGACGTCGAGCGCCCACTCAACAGCCCGTGGATGACCCGCATCAACCGTAAGGTCAGTGCCTTCCTCGGCCGCGCTACGGCACCGCAGAATACCGATGACGAACGGGTGGGTGGGATCAACCAGGCCTACGCTTGGAGCAAGCGCTTCAGCAATGTCATTAGCAGCCAGGTCAAGCAGTTCAAACGTGCCAATCCGAAGGCTTACCGGGTATTGCGCCCGGTGCTGGCGGGGGTGGTGGCTTACCTGTTGTATCGCTGGCTGTTTTGACCGAGTGGGAGCAGTTGATTGTGTGGGAGCGGATGAATCCGCTCCCACGAATATATCGACTTGCCAGCCAGAAACAGGCTGGTCTATAGTCAGCCACAGTTCACCTCACCGAAGACCTGCTCATGCCAGCTTCCCCACTCAGCACCGTATTCGCTACCGCGCCCGACGCGGTGGTAGTCGTGCGTGGGAATCAGCAGCCGGCCATGATCAGTCACTACCCACCACCTGTCAGTAGCGTGGTCGTGTGCGTTGTCGCACCGCCAGGCGTGGTAGTGCTGGGCTAAGCAGCCAATCGCTGCGTCCCATCACACCTGCACCCTACTGAATACGGTTGGCTGCTCAGCACGGGCAGCACCGTTCGGCTTATCTGCCCGAATACAGGTGGCATTCATGTTTGCTCTCTCGAAAGAATCCGTGGCCTCGGCGGCCACCACCAGCCTGTTTGTCCTGCTCTGGAGTAGCGGGGCGATTGTCTCAAAGCTGGGGCTGGCCCATGCCAGTCCCTTTGCCTTTTTACTGATGCGTGCTGCGTTGGCGCTGTGCGGGCTGTTGCTGCTCGCACCGCTGCTCAAGTTGCGCTGGCCACGTGGACGCACGGCGGTGCTACAGGCACTGGCCACCGGTGCGGTGCTGCTCGGCGCCTACCAGATCTTCTATCTTCTGGCACTCAACACTCAGGTCACTCCCGGTGTCATGGCCACGGTCATGGGCGTACAACCAATCCTCACCGTGGTGCTGATGGAGCGCCAGCGTTCCTGGAGCCGCGTGTTCGGATTGTGTCTGGGGTTGAGCGGGCTGATCATGGTGGTCTTTCAGGGCATCAATCTAGGCGGGGTTTCCCTGCTGGGGATGCTCTTTGCGCTGTTGGCGCTGGCGAGCATGACCTTCGGTTCGATCATGCAAAAACGCATCACCAGCAATCCCATGGGCACTCTGCCGTTGCAGTACATTGCCGCGCTGCTGATGTGTGCGGTATTTGCGCCGTTCCAGCCATTGCAGGTGGAATTGACCACGAGCTTCGTCGGCGCGTTGTTGTGGATGAGCCTGGTGGTGTCGTTGCTGGCGACGTTGCTGTTGTACCGCCTGATCGCTCGCGGCAACCTGGTCAATGTCACCAGCTTGTTCTACTTGGTGCCGGCGGTGACGGCAGTCATGGACTACCTGATCTTCGGCAACCGTCTGGCGGCGCTGAGCCTGTTGGGCATGGGCTTGATTGTGGTTGGCCTGCTGTTTGTCTTCCGTAAGCCAGCGATTGGCGCTGGGCAGTTTCAGGCAGAGTGATTCTCGGGGCGAGTCCGCTATCACAGGTTTTCTTCACACTGTGGGAGCGGGCTTGCCCCGCGATTTATTTAGCCGGCTTGAGCACCAGCCACAACGCCACGGCAATCAACAGCCCACCATACAAGTGCGCCATCGACAACGGCTCATCCAGCAGCCAGGCCCCCCACAGCACACCAAATGCCGGGATCATAAAGGTCACGGTACTGGCCTTGACCGGGCCGATTTCGCTGAGCAGACGGAAATAGAGGATGTAGGCAAACGCCGTACACACCAGGCCCAGGCCCAGCAACGACAGCCATACCTCCCAACCGCCCCAGCTGGTGGGTGGCTGGCTTATCACGCTGTAACCGAACAGCGGTAACAGCAACAAGGTCGCCCCCATCATGCTGCCCAGTGCCGACAGTCGGCTATCAAGGCCGCCCTGGTGGTCAAGCCAACGCCGCGCGAGGAAGCCGGCAAAACCGTAGCAGATGGTCGCCGCCAGGCACGAAAGAGCGCCTTGCAGCAGTTGTTGGTCGAACGCTACCGGGCCCGCACCGCTGAGAATGCCGACCCCTAACAATCCAAGAAAAATGCCACTGAGCTTGGCCAGGGTCATCGGTTCGCGAAAGAACAGGGCGCCAATCAACACGCCCATCAGCGGTGTGGTGGCATTGAAGATGGCCGAGTAACCGGCCGGCAACACCTGGGCCGCTACCGAATAGAGCGTTGCCGGAATCCCTGAGTTGATCATGCCCAGCACCAGGCAGGCTTTGAGTTTGCCGTTGAAATCCCAGCGCACTCGCAGCAGAGCGAGAATCACCAGCAAGCCCAGGCAGGCAATCGACACCCGGAAGAAGGCGGTTGGCACGGTGCCCAGCACTGGCGCGATGATGCGCATGAAGAGAAAGCTGGCCCCCCAGACAGCGGCAAGTATTAATAAGCGGGTGACAGCGATGGGGCTCATGGGGCTCTCCGGGTCCTTTGGGGCGGGGCGCGAGTTTACGCCAGAACCCAAGGTCGGCTCTCTCCCTTTCTTGCGCTGAAATTGCCAAGGCGGTGAGTTTGGCCGATACACCCGGGTCACCAGGCTTTCCCTGCCTTCGGCGACTGGCTAAGCTCAGGCTTCGACATTCCCGCAGAGGTCTGATGTATGCCCCAGCACTGGCCGGCCGCCGATATCGCCCGGATGATCCTCGATGGCTTCGATGATTACCGTGAGCATTTTCGCCAGATTACCATCGGCGCCCGTGAGCGATTTGAACTCGCGCAGTGGCAACAGACCCAGAGCGCTTCAGCGGCGCGGATCAACCTCTACGAGGAAAAGGTCAGCGAAGTCAGTGCTTGGCTGCACGATGCCTTTGCCGAAGACCTGTTGTTGGATGTGGCGCAGTGGCCGTTGGTCAAGAGCGCTTATATTGGCCTGATCGACCCGCGCCTGGACGATGAGTTGTCGGAGACCTGGTACAACTCGATCTTCTGCAGCCTGTTCAGCCATGACCTGATCAGCGACGGTTGCATGTTCATTCATACCACCCGGCCCTCGCTGCGCAGCCATGAACGTGCAGCGCAAACCCGTACCTATCGACCGCAGGGCAGCCTGGCCAGTGTGCTGGCGCAGATTTTCGCCGACTATTGCTTTGATGTGCCTTATGGTGATCTGCACGGCGACCTGACTCGTCTTGAAGTACAGTTGCGTGGGCATCTGCCGGACTGGGTGTGTAAGGACCCGGCGCTAGCCGTGGAGTTGTTTTCACCGGTGCTGTACCGCAACAAGGGCGCCTATCTGGTCGGACGCCTCTATACCCAGGATGAGCAATGGCCGTTGGTGATCCCGTTGCTGCACCGCGAAGGCCACGGTATCGAGATTGATGCGTTGATCACCGACGAAGCCGAGGTGTCGATCATCTTTTCCTTCACCCGTTCCTATTTCATGGTCGATGTGCCGGTGCCTGCCGACTTTGTCAGCTTTCTCAAGCGCATCCTGCCGGGCAAGCACATTGCCGAGCTGTACACTTCGATTGGCTTCTACAAACATGGCAAGTCGGAGTTCTACCGGGCCCTGATCAATCACCTGGCCAGCACCGACGACCGCTTCATCATGGCGCCCGGCGTGCGCGGCATGGTCATGAGCGTGTTCACCCTGCCGGGCTTCAACACCGTGTTCAAGATCATCAAGGACCGCTTCTCGCCGTCCAAAAGTGTTGACCGGGCCACCGTGATAGAGAAGTACCGGCTGGTGAAAAGCGTCGATCGGGTCGGGCGCATGGCGGATACCCAGGAGTTTTCCGACTTCCGCTTCCCCTTGAGCAAGTTTGAGCCCGAGTGCCTCGCCGAACTGTTGGACGTTGCGCCTTCGACAGTCGCGGTGGAAGGTGACACCGTGCTGGTGCGCCACTGCTGGACCGAGCGGCGTATGACTCCGCTCAACCTCTATCTGGAGAACGCCAACGATGCCCAAGTGCGTGAGGCCCTCGAAGATTATGGTCTGGCGATCAAACAACTGGCAGCGGCGAATATCTTTCCCGGTGACATGTTGCTGAAGAACTTCGGCGTCACCCGTCATGGGCGGGTAGTGTTCTACGATTATGACGAAATTTGCTTTCTTACTGAGGTCAACTTCCGTTACATCCCGCCGCCGCGTTATCCGGAGGACGAAATGTCCGGAGAACCGTGGTACTCAATTGGGCCGCTCGATGTGTTCCCTGAGGAGTTTCCACCGTTTCTGTTCGCCGACAGTGGCCAGCGCCGGCTGTTCAGTCAGTTGCATGGCGAGTTGTACGATGCGGATTACTGGAAAAGCCTGCAGGAGGCGATTCGTGGCGGCAAGGTGATTGATGTGTTCCCGTACCGGCGCAAGGCGCGGTGACCGAATGACGGCTGCTTTGCAGCCGATCGCAGCCTGACGGCAGCGGCTACGCCTGTATGCACTTCAACGCACTGAAATCCTTGCGCACCTGGTCCAGCTTATGTTCCAGGTGCTGGCGCTGTTGTTCGCTGCTCTGCGCCATCAGGTCGACCAGCAACTTGCGTGCTGCCGCTTCGGCGCGTTGGGTGGTCAGGCGATATTCCGGGGTCCATAGGCTGTCACGGTCTTTGAGCAAGCGCGTCAGTTGCAGCTCGAAGCTGTCACTGTTGCGCTGTTCCATGGCGGCGCTAAAGTGCGCCTGCCAGTTGGCCCGGTTGGCGATCCACTGACGATTCTGTTCGCCCAGGCTTTGCGACCAGGTCATGATTCGCAACCGTTGCTGCGCGCTCAGCTCGCCGAGCCAGGGGGTCAGGCGTTTTTCCATGCGCTCGGCACGGCGCTCGATCTGCCGCGCCAGCGGCGTCTCTACATACTTGGCCTGACGCTCACTAATGTCCTCAGCGAAGGCCTGACGCATCTCGCGCACTTGTTCATCGTCCATCGCCCGCAGCAATTGCGCCGCAGAAGGGGTGATCTGGTCCGCCACTTTGGCGATGGCCTGTTTCGCCTCCTGCGTGCGAACTTGCAGTTGCTGCTCGGTGATCTGATCGTTGGCGACCATCTGTCGGACTTCTTCGATCCAGGCCACGTACCCCGGCAGTTGTGTGCGGCAATGCCAGGCCAGGTGCTGTTTGAGGCGCTGGTTGAGCCAGGTCTTTTGCTGGCGGTTCATGTTCAGGTAGTCGTTGAGCGACCACGGCACCAGCACGTCGAGGTTGCGATAAGCCAGGTCGATGCGGCTGCAGGACAGCACCAGCAGGGCCGAGAGCACCAGCAGTAGCAGGGGACGCAGGTACTTGCGCAGGCAGGCGTACATGAGCGAATCCTTGCAAAGGCTTGCATGTCTTTATAGAACAGCCTGAGCCCTCGGGGTTCCTTTTAGCGATGGGTAAGCAACGGCGACCGGGCGGTTTTGCCGGTTCAGGTGTAGAATGCCGACCTCGCAACGAGGATTTTCGGAAATGGCTTTAGTTGGGCGTTACAACAGTTTGCAAATCGTGAAACACACGGACTTCGGCCTGTACCTGGACGGCGGCGCGGATGGCGAAATCCTCCTGCCCAACCGCTACATCCCCAAGGACACGCCCACCGAGGTCGAAGATTGGCTGAACGTCTTTGTCTACCTGGACAGTGAAGACAAGCTGATCGCCACCACCGAAAAGACCAAACTGCAGGTCGGCGAATTCGCCAGCCTCAAGGTCAAGGAAATCAACAGTATCGGCATCTTCCTCGACTGGGGCCTGCCCAAGGACCTGTTGATGCCGTACTCCGAAGAAAAGCGCCAGATGCGTCAGGGTGAGTACTGCGTCGTGCATGCCTACCTGGACAAGCGAACCCGGCGGATCACCGCCACGGCGCGACTGGACCGCTACCTGGACAAGGTGCCGGCCAACTACGCGACCGGTCAGGAAGTTGATCTGCTGGTGGTCGAAGAAACCCCGATGGGCTTCAAGGCGATCATCAACAACAAGCACTGGGGCTTGATCCACAAGAACGAGGTGTTCAAGTTCCTGCGTTCGGGCAAGCAGGAGAAGGGTTACATCAAGGAGCTGCGCAGCGACGGCAAGATTGCCTTGAGCCTGCAGCCGATGGGTCAGGACCTGGCCAATAGCCTCAACGACAAGATCCTGGCCAAGCTCAAGGACGCCAACGGCGTACTACCGGTCAGCGACAAGAGCGATCCGCAACTGATCAGCGATCTGTTCGGGGTCAGCAAAGGTAACTTCAAGAAGGCCATCGGTGCCTTGTACAAGGATGGCCGTATCGTCATCCACGCTGACCGCATCGAACTGGTCTGATCAGGCCTGCTTGAAGCCTGCAAAACTCAGGTTTTCGCCACCTGGGCGCAGGTCCTGGAGCATCGAGTCGCGGTCGGCGCTCAATGCCAGGCTGATGGTCGAGCGCCGCTTGCCGGGGTGGCGCACTTCCATCTTCTCCAGATGGGCCTTCAGAAAGTTCACCGGCACCTTCAAGTGCTGCAGCTCATCGGTCTCGGGCGTGTGCAGCAGCAGGTTGACCCAGTCAGGCGTGTCTTTGCGCAGTACCAGCTTCACCGGCACATCAAACCACCACAGGCTGCGCTTGGTGTCGAGCACGGCAAACAGGGTGTTGTCGCTGGAAAGTACCGGTCTTTCCAGTTCCTGGTTGCGACGGGCAATGGCGGTGGGTTTGTCGAGTTTCATGCAGGTTCCTACGGGTGACGCTTGAAAGGTCGCTCATTGTGCTGGGATTGGCTGGAAACATAAAGCGGCGGTGTGGTGAGCGTTTGTCACGCTGCGCAATGATTAAACCGCTAGCGCCCCACTAGGCCGCAGTTTTGCCGCCAGGCAAATAATTGAAACTCCTGCACAAGGCCACCGGTCCACTGACTGTCGACTCTGACAACCCGTTTTTCCCCTTCAGGAGAACTCCCATGAGTGGCACCAAAGACAAAGTCAAAGGCATGGCCAACGAAGCGGTTGGGAACATCAAGCAAGGCGTCGGTAAAGCCACCGACAATGAGCGGCTACGCGCCGAGGGTGAGCTGCAAGAACGCAAAGGTGAAGCCCAGCAAGTGGTCGGTAAGGTCAAAGATGCTCTGAAAAAGCCTTGATTGCTGTAGGTGTAGTGTCACGACGGCCACTTGAGGTGGCCGTTGTGCTATCTGCAGCAATCAATCGTAACTTAGGGTCGAACGTCGTTTAGACTTCAGTGCAGACCTTAATGAGACGCCTTGCCCATGACCCTCAAGCGGCGAAAGGAGACGCTATGATTTTCCCCGACCTGCGCGGCTTGCCGTTGCATCGTGTGCTGGTGCGCACTGTCAAAGAGTTTCTCGATGATGAGATGTCGACCTATGCCTCGGCACTGGCTTACCAGATGCTGTTCTCGCTGTTTCCCTTCCTGCTGTTCCTGATAGCGCTGATTGGCTTTCTGCACCTGCCTGATTTTTTCTCGTGGTTACGCCTGCAGTCGGAGTTGGTATTGCCACCCCAGGCCTTGGAGCAGGTCAACCCGGTGATTGATCAATTGCAGCAGTCCAAGGGCGGCTTGCTTTCAGTGGGTATTGTCATTGCCTTGTGGACTGCGTCGGCGGGCGTACGGCTGATGATGAGCGCAATGAATGCGGCCTACGATGTGGTCGAAGGCCGACCAGTGTGGAAGCGCATTCCGTTGTCGGTCATTTATACCGTGGGTATCGCCGGCATGCTGTTGGCGGCGGCGGCGTTGATGGTGCTTGGGCCGCAAGTCATGGAGTGGATTGCCTCGCAGATTGGTATGCAGGAGTTTATCGTTACCTTGTGGACGGTATTGCGCTGGCCAGCGATCATTATTCTGATGATGGTGGCGGTGGCGTTGATCTACTATGTGATGCCAGATGTTAAGCAGGAGTTTCGCTTTATTACACCGGGGTCGGTATTGGCGGTGGTGGTATGGATTGTTGCCTCGTTAGGCTTTGGTTATTACGTCAAAACCTTCGCTGACTACAATGCCATGTATGGCAGTATCGGTGCGATTATTGTCTTGCTGTTGTATTTTTATATTTCTGCCGCGGTGCTGTTGCTGGGGGCGGAAATGAATGCAGTGATTGAGCATATGTCCAACGAAGGCAAGAATCCCGGTGAAAAAGAAGCCGGTGAGCAGGTCGTTGAACATGAGAAAAAACATGTGTCCGGGTTGGGGCGCGATCATTCGCACGATCACTCGGACTTGTCTGAAGATCAACCCGTGAGCCGCACATCCCATGATTCGTGACATCCTGAAAATGGGCGATGAGCGCTTGTTGCGCATCGCCCCACCGGTTCCGCCGCAGTTGGTGGGCAGTGTCGAACTGGAGCAGTTGATTGCTGATATGTTCGAGACCATGCGCCATGTCGGGGGCGTTGGCCTGGCCGCGCCGCAGATTGGTGTTGATCTGCAGTTGGTGATTTTTGGCTTTGAACGCAGCGAGCGTTACCCCGATGCCGAGCCGGTGCCGCACACCATCTTGCTCAACCCGTTGATCACACCGTTAGGCAGCGAAGTCGAAGATGGCTGGGAAGGTTGCCTGTCGGTGCCGGGCTTGCGCGGTGTGGTGCCGCGTTTTCGGCGTATTCGCTATGAGGGCATCGATCCCCAGGGGCAGGTGATTGACCGCCTCGCCGAAGGCTTTCATGCGCGGGTGGTGCAGCATGAATGCGATCACCTGATCGGGCGCCTGTACCCTTCGCGGATCCATGACTTTAGTAAGTTTGGCTACACCGAGGTGCTGTTTCCTGGGCTGGATCCGGCCAGCGACGACTGAGGTCGGAACATTGCCAGTAGCGGTTTGCTGCGTTGGTAACGAGCCAGGCGCTCGGCCAATGCAGCGGGCGGGCCTGGGCAAGGGCTGAACCCTTGCTGTTGGTAGAAGTGCATCAGGTCAGGATGGCAGAACAACCAGATAGTCCCGTCATTGCGTTGCAGCGCAGCCTCAATCAACTGCCGGGCAATCTGTTGCCCTCGGCAGCGTTCAGCCACCCATAACCCGGTCAGCCAATAGCCGTCGGCCTGTGGGCTCAAGCATAACGCCGCTACGATTTCCTCGGCCCGGGCGACCCAGAGCTGCGCTTGAGCGGCCGCGCGCATAGGCGAACCCTGGCTTTTGTAGAATTTATTCAATAGCGGCCGTTCGGCGTCGGTTAGCGGGCAGTAGCGTAAGGCGTTCACGGAGTCGGTCCAGCAGAGGCTCTGGTCCGGGCTTTTACACCGACGCGTGGCGTCTGTCGAGGGTGACAGTCTGGAGGTATTGTTACGGTTTTGGTAACAGTGATTGTCCGGAGTAGGGATTTAACCCCGTCGGGCAACTTGTAAACTATGTCTGTCCCCGCAAAAAACTAACAGTGGGATCGGTACTTCGTGTTATGTCGTCGTATTGATGTAACAACTTCTCCGCGCCAGCCCTGGCCAATGAAGTCAATCGATTAGTTTGATTGCTTTGCAGGCTTATTATCATGAAAAGTTTACTTGTTCTTGCGCTTGTCGGTGTTTCTTCTTTTGCGCTTGCAGATGAAGTTAAACTTGCCAGTGCTCAGGCAGTGGTTGAACAGTATGATTATTCGACCAACTTGGATATTGCCAAGGTGATCAGTTTGTCGACTATTCCTAATGTCTGTGAAGTAGTGCCGGCAACCATGGTGTATGAAGACCACCAAGGTCAGCGCCATACCCTTGAGTATCGCGCCATGGGTAATGGGTGCACCAACGGCTGAGTGCCGCACCTAGGCGCTGTACGAAAAGCCTTGATACTCGGTGATGCTGCGTTGAAACAGCCTGACCTTCGTCTCAAAACTTTTCATACAGAGCCTAGCGCCAATGCTTGATAGCCCACCTTATTGGCGTTCGCGCTCCAGTAGCTGACGTTTACGCTCAATGCCCCAGCGGTAACCCGAAAGGTTGCCGTCGCTGCGTACCACCCGATGACAGGGAATGGCTACTGCCAGGGCGTTGGCCGCACAGGCCTGGGCCACCGCGCGCACCGCCTTGGGTGAGCCAATCCGTTGAGCGATTTCGGCGTAGCTGGCGGTGCTGCCGGCCGGGATGTTGCGTAACGCCTGCCAGACCCGTTCCTGAAACGCTGTGCCGCGCAGGTCCAGGGGCAAATTCAGACCGATTCCCGGTACTTCAATCAAGCCCACCACTTTGGCTACCAGGGTTTCGAACTCACTGTCGCCACCGAGCAAGTTGGCCTTGGGAAACTTGTCTTGTAAGTCGTGCAGTAATGCCTGCGGATCATCGCCGAGCAGGATCGCGCAGATGCCCCGTGCACTTTGCGCAACGAGAATGGCACCCAACGAACACTGGCCAATGGCAAAGCGGATATCGGTATTGGCACCGCCATCGCGGTAAGTGCCCGGGGTCATGCCCAGGCGTGCATTACTGGATTCGTAAAAGCGGCTGTTGGAGTTGAATCCCGCTTCATACAGGGCGTCGGTAATCGTGCTGGAGCGCTGTAATTGGTGGCGCACCTTGCTTGCCCGGTGTGCTGAGGCATAGGCCTTGGGCGTAACCCCGGTGATCGCTTTGAAGACCCGGTGAAAGTGGAACGGGCTCATGTTCAGTTGCTCGGCCAGTTGCTTGAGGCTGGGCGCTGACTCGGCGTTCTCGATCAACTGGCAGGCATGGGTGACGTGGGCCCGATGCTGTTCGGCGATCAAGGTCTGGTCGGCCCCGCGGCGTTTGCTCGGGCGATAGCCGGCGGCTTCAGCTTGCGCGGCAGTGTCGAACAATTCGACGTTGTCGATCCGTGGCAGGCGCGAGCTGCTGCTTGGTCGGCAGTACACGCCAGTGGTACGCACGGCATAGACAAACGCATGGTCGGCAGCCGGGTCACGGGCCAGAATCGCTTGCCAGCGGGGGTCAGATTCGCTGATGAGGGGTTTGCCTTGGCTCATACCGGTCGTCTCATGCGCAGGGTCGATGCGCTCAGGTTACGGGGCAGGGAGCCTGAGAAAACTCCGGGTCTTGCGTTCAAACTCGCGAACTCGGCACCCGCCACAGGTACCAGGCCGCGATGGTGCGGTAAGGCTGCCAGGCATTGCCAAGTTCGATCATCTGTCGGCGTGTGGGCTGCGTGTCTAGCCCTTGCAGGCGGCGGTAGCCCTCGCGTACGCCAAAATCATCGGCGGGCAGGATATCCATACGTTCGAGGGTATAAATCAGCAGCATCTCCACCGTCCAGCGGCCGACGCCACGCAAACTGACCAGGCGCTCGATCAACTGCTCGTCATCCAGGCTCAGGGCTTCTTGATGGTCTGGCACCACACCTTCCTGGCGCGCCTTGGCGATGCCTTGAATAGTGGTCAGTTTACTGGCCGAGAAGCCGCAGGCGCGCAGTTGTTCGGTCGGGGTGGCCACTACCTGTTCGGGGCTGGGAAAGTCCACGCCAGGGTAAAGGGCGAGGAAGCGCCCGAGAATCGCATCGCCGGCCTTCACATGCAGTTGCTGATAGGCGATGGCGCGCACCAGGGCTTGATAGGGGTCACGCTCGGGGCGTGGCTGATGCAGGCAAGGGCCAATGGCCTGAATATGGGCGGCCCATTGGCAATCGAGTGCGGCGAGAAACTGCTCGGCCTGGCGGAAAAACGCGCTCATTACACCTCCATGGCCTGGACCACGCGTTCCAGGGCCTGCTTCAGTTCTGCGCGGCTGTTGGCAGCAGAGAGGCTGATGCGCACCGCTTGTACGTCGCTCTGTTTTACCGCAAATACGTCGGCAGGGACTACCTCGACAGCGTTGGCCCGGCAGCGCTGTACCAGTGATTGCGCCGGGATTGGGCAACTCACCCAGATGTGTGGCGCAGGTTGTTGGCCGAAGATCCGCTCGCTGCCTAGCAGCTTGCGCGCCAGGCGCCAGCGTTGATCGATTTCTTCACGTTGCCAGGCCAGCCGACGGCTGGCACTGCCATCGCTGATCCAGCGGCAAGCGATCTGCAGGTTCAGCGGTGATACCTGCCAGTGTGTGGCCTGGGCATGCGGATCGATTTTGGCCAGCAGCACGGGGTCAGCGACAATCCAGCCCAGGCGTAATCCAGCAGCAACAGTCTTGGACAGGCTGCTGATCAGTATGCCGTGCGGGCCCAACAGCGGCCACAGGGGCGGCTGGTCGATCAGCGCACCATAAACGTCATCTTCAATCAGCAGCAGGCCGTGGCGATGTACCACCTCGGCAATGGCCTGCTGGCGTTCGCGACTCATGCAGGCACCGGTAGGGTTCTGCAGGCTTGGGGTGAGCACCACGACCCGTGCACCGGTTGCTCGCGCGACCCGATCCAGGTCCTCGGCGAGGACCCCTTGCCGGTCTTGGGCAATGCCGTGCAGGGGCAGGCGCAACTGGCGGCAGGCGGCCTTGATGCCCGGCGCGGTCAGGGCCTCGACCAGCACAGGTTCGCCGGCCTGGCACAGCGACAGCAGCAAGCTGAACAACGCTTGTTGGGCACCGCCACACAGTAGCACTTGCTTCGCGCTCAAGTGCAGGCCGCGGTTGCTCAACCAGGCAGCGCCTTGAAGCCGTGCCAACAGCAAGGTGTCGGCGCTCAGATAATGCTCCAGGCTGCGTACCTCGCCAGCCTCCAGCAACGCCTGCAAGGTGGATTCGATGTCGTGATTGTCGGGGTCGATCACGGGCACATTGGTCGACAGGTCAATCAGCCGGGGTTGCAGCTGTGGTTGCTTGAGCTGAAACAGCGTGACTTCCTTGCTGCCTGCCAGCACATAGGTGCCGCGCCCGACCTCACCACTGACCAGATGCCGGGCGGCGGCCTCACGGTAGGCCTGCTGGGTGGTGCTGGGGTTCAGGCCCAGGGCCCAGGCCAGGCGCCGTTGTGGTGGCAGCCGGGCACCGACCTGCAGCTCTCCACGCTCGATGGCTTGGGCAATGGCATCGACCAGTGCCAGGTAGCGGGGTTGGTCGGTATCGGCGAGGGTAGGGGTCCACATTTATTGTTGGCCATGCAATATAAGGTTTTACCCATACAATGAGCCGGCGCTAGGATCAGGTCAAACCCATTGCTGCCGAGGTGTCCCATGTTCGACCTGACTGCCCTGCGAGAAGCTGCCCGTCTGGTGCATGCCAGTGTGCCCGCCACTGCTCAGTATGCCTGGCCACGGCTGGCCGAACGGCTGGGGTGCGACGTCTGGGTCAAGCATGAGAACCACGCGCCGACCGGTGCCTTCAAGGTACGTGGGGGCCTGCTGTATGTGCAATGGCTGCTGGAGCAAAAGCCGCAGGTTCGCGGGCTGGTCACCGCAACCCGTGGCAATCATGGGCAGAGCATGGCCCTGGCGGCGCGTAATGCGGGGCTGCCGATCATCATTGTTGTGCCGCAAGGCAATTCGCGGGAAAAAAATGCGGCGATGCGGGCCCTTGGCGCGGAGCTGATCGAGTACGGCGCAGACTTTGACCAGTCCCGTGAAGAGGCCGCACGGCAGGCGCAGCAGCATGGCTACGAAATGGTCCCCTCGTTCCACCCGCAACTGGTGCGCGGAGTGGCCACCTATGCGCTGGAACTGTTTGAGGCGGTTGCTGACCTCGACTGTGTCTACGTCCCAATCGGCATGGGTTCGGGCATTTGTGGGCTGATTCAGGCGCGTAACCTGCTGGGCCTGCGCACCGAAATCGTTGGTGTGGTGTCCAGTGCCGCCGATGCCTTCGCCTTGAGTTTTGAGCAAGGCCACATCGTTACCACCGCCACGGCCAACACCTTCGCCGATGGCATGGCCTGCCGGCTTCCGGTGCCTGAAGCCTTCGAGATTGTCCAACAGCATGCGGCGCGGATCGTGCGGGTCAGCGACGAAGAAATCGCCCAAGCCATGCGGATTTATCACGAAGACACCCACAACACCGCCGAAGGCGCGGGTGCGGCGGGTTTGGCCGCGTTGATGCAAGAGCGCGAGCGCCAGCACGGTCGCAAGGTAGCGGTGATCCTGAGTGGTGCCAACGTTGATCGGCAGCGTTATGCGCAGGTGCTGGGTGTTTAGCGCAGGCGTGCGAAGTGACGGTGGTTTGCAGTGGCTAGCGCGGGCAAGCCGCTGACCAATCGTGGGCGCCAGCGTTGCTGGCGATGGCATCGACGTCGTGTCAGAGAGTGCGCGGTGTCTGCATCGCTGGCAAGGCCGACTCCCACAAAGGCGAGCGCAATGCCTCGCTCTGCTCTGTATGAATGGAGCGAGCGGTTTTGCTTACTTTGTCCAAGAAAAGCGTCGGCTTACCTAGGGGCGAAGGGCAATTTCTTCCAATACAGCCACCATCAATCCGGCTTTAATAATGCCTGTCTTCAGCGCTGTCTATGGAACGCCCGATGCCTTTCTCTAACGGATTTCTCCTCAGTCTTTCCCTGTGCCTGGATATCGGCATCGCCAATATCGCCATGATCACCCTGGCCATGCAGCGTGGTTTTCTCCAAGGCTTTTGGCTGGGGTTGGGCACCTGCGTCGGTGATCTTGTCTACGCCCTGGCGGCTTTGGCCGGGATGACGGTGCTGCTGCAATTCGAAGCCGTACGCTGGGTCCTGTGGTTGGGCGGATCGCTGCTACTGGTGTGGTTCGCGATAAAGATGCTGCTGGCTGCCTGGCGCGGTGACGGGCAGTTACAGCCAGGAAAAGTGGTCGTGGAATCGTCCTGGCGGGAGTTTCTGCGTGGGATCTTTCTGGCCATGTCGTCACCCAGTGCGATCCTCTGGTTTGCCGCGGTAGGCGGTGTGCTGATTTCCCGTTCCGGCGGCGGCAGCCTGATGGAGGCTGGCTTGTTCCTGTCCGGTTTCTTTGCCGCAGGGCTGCTCTGGTGCCTGTCGTTGTGCTTGATCGCCAGCCATGGCGGACGGTTACTGGGGCAGCGTTTGCTGACCTGGTCCTACCTGCTCTCGGCGGCGATTTTTTGCTACTTCGCGGTGTACGTGATCGTTTCTGGTTATCGCGAGTTCATCCTCGCCGTGCCGCCTGCCACAGCGGGTCTATAATCAGTCGGGGTGCCCGTGTGCAGGTGCCGTCCGGCCGGAGGGTCTTCGAGATGAAAGGTCTTGATGCGAAAAAAATGGCCAAGAAAAAGCCGCTGAAAACCGCAGATGAAAAACGTGCCGCCAAGCGTGCCAAACGTTCAGCCAGCAGCGGTTTCCTTCCATGATATTGAGCCAGAGCCCCTCCCGGGGCTCTTTTGCTCAGGCGTGCCGGAACGCTGCGCAATAGGCTTGCGGGGTGACACCCATCACCCGGCCAAAGGCATTGATGAAATGGCTCTGGTCATAAAAGCCCAGCGCCAGGGCGACATCCCTGGGGTGAGCGCCTGCGCGCAGCCGTCGGCGCGCTTCGATCAGACGTAGCTGCATGTGGTACTGCAACGGCCCCAAGCCCTTGGCTTTCTTGAAGCAGCGCACGAAGTGGAATTTACTCATTTGCGCCGCTTGCGCCAGTTGATCCAGCGCCAGGCGCTCATCCACGTGAGCGCGCATAAATTTCACACTCTGCTCGATGGCCGGTGCCTGCTCACCAGAGGCTACCGGATCTTGCGCGAACAGCTCGGCCAGTAGCTGCAACAACGCGGCTTCCTGCTCGGCCTCGGAAGGCGCCGCAGCAAAATCCACGATCGAACGGTACAGCGTCGCGTGTTGCAACACCCCTTGCTCAAAAGTGGGACACCCCTGGGTGGGCCCCAGGTTGTTGTCGCCCATCAGCCGCTGCAAGGCACTGACGTCCAGGTGCAGGCTGATGTACTCGACACCCTCTGGGCCAAAGGTCGAGCCTTGCACCGCCAGTGGGTTGTACAAGGTCACCGCGCCAGGGGGGACATCCAGGTGCATGCCATCAAGCCAGATGTGCTCGTGTCCGGACAGATTGGCACCGAGCACCAGCTCATCATGGGTATGGCGGGGAAAGCTCGCTGCGCTGGCACGCACCCAGGATGACTCGACCAGGCCGCAGCGGTGCAGGGGTTCAGCAATCAGGGCCATGGCTCGGTTCCGAAAACGCATAATTGCGACTACGCTAGCGGACGACCCTGCTGCCCTGCAATCCCTGGGTGGCGCAATGATTTATTGAAGAGGCAAAGGACATGTCCAACGCGAATCAGCAAGCAATTGAACCCGCCCGCTATGAAGACGCTCAAGCCATTACCATCGCCGGTATTGGCCGGCGCTTCACGCAGTCCACGACGGACAGAATTCCTGAGCTGTGGCAGCGCTTCGAACCTCACATTGGGCGGGTGCCCGGACAAGTCCAGGCGCACACTTACGGCGTGTGCTGTAACGCCGATGGCAAAGGCAACTTCGACTACATTGCCGGGGTTCAAGTAGAGAATGTCGAAGTGTTGCCCGTCGATTTTCAGTACGTTGAGCTTAAGCCTCAGCGCTATGCGGTGTTCGAACACCGCGGCAGCGTTGATACCCTCAAGGCGACCTTTCAGGCGATCTGGAACGACTGGCTACCGACGTCCGGCGAGCGAGTGGCGCAAGCGCCGGAGTTCGAACGCTATGGCAAGGATTTCGATCCGTTTGACAGCCGTAGCGTAATGGAAATCTGGCTGCCGCTGGAACGCCGCTAAGCACCGCAGGAAAAATTGCGCAGCGGCTGTCGATTCCTCACCACGTCATTCGACCATCTGTGAATGCGCCGATTTGTTCGGCGCCTGGTACCCGTCGAATTTCAGAGGACACGACCATGAGCAGTGCCGCCGAAAACGAAATCCGCCAACTCATCGAGGCCTGGATTCCCGCCGTCCGCGCCCGTGACATCCCCGCCATCATCGCGCCCTACGCCGACGATATCCTCGCCTTCGATGCCATCAAACAATTGCAGTTCAAGGGCAAGGCCGCTTACCGCGCTCACTGGCAAACCTGTATGGAGCATTGCCCCGGTGAGATGGTTTTTGAGATGGAGCAGTTGCAGATTCATGCCACCCCGGACCTGGCGTTTGCCCATTGGCTCAATCGGTGTGGCCCGCCGGTAGAAGAGGGTGGTGAGGATAAAAGCTGCTACATGCGCGCCACGGTCGGCTACCAACGTATCGGTGGGCAATGGAAGGTGATTCATGAGCATTGGTCGGCGCCGTTCGACATGGAGACCGGTGCCGCCCTGTTCTCGCTCAAGCCTTGAGCTGAAAGCGCAGTGGATTATGCCAATTCGCGCTTTCACCCAGCGCGCGATCTACAGTCATAGTGAGTACCTGCTGTGGAGACGACGATGAAATACCTTTGCCTGGTCTACTGTGAAGAAAGTCTGCTGCACAGCCTGCCTGACAGCCCTGCCGATGCCGAGTGCATGGCCTACGCCGAGTCGATTCAGGGCAGTGGCCGGATGCTCGCCGCCGAGGCGCTCAAGCCGGTACAGACCGCCACCACGGTGCGCGTGCGTGGTGGTCACATGAGCCTGACCGATGGGCCTTTTGCCGAAACCAAGGAGCAACTGGCCGGCTTCTATCTGGTCGATGCCCGCGACCTGAATGAAGCCTTGAACATTGCCAAGGGCATACCTGCCGCCAGGGTCGGCAGTGTTGAAGTGAGGCCGATCCGCGACTTGCAACCTTGAACCGAAGGAGAACCACACGATGAGCCTTCACCCGCCAGGGACCGTGCTGCACGAGCTGTCCCTCAGCCGATTGATCGATGCTCCGCGCAGCAAGGTGTTTCGGGCCTGGACCGAACCCGATTTGCTCGCGCAGTGGTGGGGGCCGAACGGCATGACCACGCCCTTGTGTGAAATGCAGTTGTGGGTAGGTGGCTTGTTTCGCACGGTGATGCGCGCACCTGATGGCACCGAATACCCTAATCAGGGTGTGTTTCTGGAGATTGTTACCCCGTCGCGCATTGTCTTTACCGACGCCTTCGGGCCAGGCTGGGTGCCGTCGAACCGGGCCTTCATGACGGCTGTGGTGACCTTTGAGGATGTCCAGGGTAAGACCCAGTACACCGCACGCGCCTGGCACTGGAGTGCCGCAGATTGCCTGGCCCATGAGGAAATGGGCTTTTACCGTGGCTGGGGGGAAAGCCTGGATCGCCTGGTGGCGTTGGTAACCACCCAGATGCCAGGCTGATGGCCACGCAGGTTCAGGTGCGGGCCGAGGTCGAGTCGGTCTACAGGCGTGAGTCGCGACGTATTCTGGCGACGCTGATTCGCTTGCTGGGTGATTTCGACTTGGCCGAGGAAGCCATGCATGAAGCGTTTTTTGTCGCGGTCGAACGCTGGCAGCGCGATGGTATTCCTGCCAATCCTCGGGCCTGGCTGGTGTCTGCAGGACGCTTCAAGGCCATCGACAGTTTACGTCGGCGTGCCCGTTTCGACCGCTCACAGACGCAGTTGATGATGGCGCTGGAGGCGCTGCAGGAGGACGACGTGAACGATGAGGAGCTACAAGATGATCGCCTGCGACTGATCTTCACCTGTTGTCACCCGGCGCTGGCTGCCGATGCCCAGGTGCCGCTGACTTTACGGGAAGTCTGCGACCTGACCACCGAGGAAATCGCCCGGGCTTTTCTGCTGAACCCGGCAACCATTGCCCAACGCATCGTGCGTGCCAAGGCCAAGATCCGTGACGCGCGGATTCCCTATCAGGTGCCATCGCTGGGCGAATTGCCCGAACGCCTGGACAGCGTCTTGCGCGTTATTTATCTGGTCTTTAACGAGGGTTATTCGGCGTCGTCGGGCGACAACCTGATGCGCAATGATCTGAGCGATGAGGCGATCCGTCTGGGGCGTCTGTTGCAGCAATTGCTGCCCGATCCGGAGGTCTTGGGTTTGCTCGCGCTGATGCTGTTACAGGCCTCGCGCCAGGCCGCGCGCAGCGATGAACAGGGCGATCTGATCCTACTTGATGAACAGGACCGTAGCCTGTGGAATCGCGAACTGATTGCCGAGGGTAGTCAATTGGTGCAACAGGCTTTGCGCAGCCAGCAGTTCGGGGTGTACAGCCTGCAGGCAGCGATCGCTGCGGTGCATGCCGAGGCGGCCAGTGCGCAAGAGACCGATTGGCAAGAGATCGTCGCTTTGTACGACGTATTGCTTCACGGCTGGCCTTCACCGGTGGTGGAACTCAATCGTGCGGCGGCGCTGGCGCGTCGCGATGGACCCCAGGCAGGGCTGTTGGCAGTGGAGGCGATTCTGGCGCGCGGGCAGTTACAGGATTATCACCTGGCCCATGCCGCCCGTGCCGAGCTGTGTCGGCAGTTGGGGCGGCGCGAACAGGCACGCGAGGCGTACCAGACCGCCTGGGGGCTGACCTCGCAAGGCGCTGAACGACGCTACATCGAGCGGCGCCTGAGCGAGTTGTAAGCCTTAACCGATGGTGATCGGTGGCGGGCTGACCAACTCAACAGTCTGCTGTTTGCGCGGGGCGAGGATCTCGGCCTCACCATCGACCACCAGCTCATCGTTCTGGTTGAACACGCGGGTGGCGATACGGACCTTGAACTTGGGCAGCTTTTCCAGGATTTCCAGGCGGACCGTCAGGGTGTCGCCGAACTTCACCGGCTTCTGAAAGCTCATGGTCTGGCCCAGGTAAATGGTGCCTGGCCCTGGCAGTTCGCAGGCCACCGCGGCACTGATCAGCGCGCCGCTGAACATGCCGTGGGCGATGCGCTCCTTGAACATGCTCTTGGCGGCGAACTCGGCATCCAGGTGCACCGGGTTATGGTCACCGGACATGGCAGCGAACAGCTGGATGTCACGTTCTTCGACGGTCTTGCTGAAACTGGCCGTCTGGCCGACTTCAAGGGCTTCGTAGGGCGTGTTGGTGACCTGGGTCATCGATTCGGTTCCTGCTTGGGGCGGGGGCGGCCGTCATTCGCTGCGGGCAGGGCGGCCAAGGGCCAGGGCCTGCTCCAACCAGTCGATGATTGCGGCCGTGACCTCGTCACGGTTGGTTTCATTGAGCAGTTCATGTCGCGCGTTAGGGTACAGCTGCAACTGAACATGCTGGTTGCCGGCCAGGCGCAAAGCACCGGCCAGATCCTTGAGACGCTTGCCGGCACTGACCGGATCACATTCGCCGCCCATCACCAGAATTGGCAGGTTCGGATCGATCTGTTTGAGGTTGGCCGGCAGGCTGATCTGTTCAAGGCCCATCAACAGATCAATCCACAAGCGATTGCTGCAGCGAAAGCCGCACAGCGGGTCGGCGACGTAGTGGTCGACCTCGGCGTTGTCACGGCTGAGCCAATCGAAGGCCGTGCGGGTTGGTTTGAAGGCCTTGTTGAACGAGCCAAACGACAACCATTCGATCAGCGCACTGTGGCCCAGTGGCCCCTGGCGCCAGGCCTCGAAGCGGGCAATCACGCAGGCGGTGCGGTACAGCGCCGGCGGCTGGAAGTTCGAGCCGCTGAGAATCGCCCCTTGCAGGCTGGCGCCGTGGTGCATCAGGTAGGCCTGGGCAATGTAGCTGCCCATGCTGTGACCGAAGAGGAATACTGGCGTGCCGGGGAATTGCTGGCCAATGTGCTGGCTGAGCAGTCCGAGGTCGTTGACCACAGCGCTCCAGCCATCGTGCCGGGCGAACAGGCCGAGGGTGCCGAGCTCGGCGGTACGGCCATGGCCACGCTGGTCATGGGCAATCAGCGCATAGCCTGCAGCGCTCAACGCCTCGCCCAGGCGCTGGTAGCGCCCGGCATGTTCGGCCATGCCATGGGCCAACAGCACCACCGCCTTGATGGGCGTGCTGGGCAGCCATTGGTAGACATACAGGCTGCAGTGATCGCTGGCCGGTAGCCAGAACGCATCGTGGTGCATGGCGAGTCCTTGTGCGCGCAAATGAATCAATCAGCTCAGTGTATAACTCAAGCGTGCAATCGAAGGGCAGCGACAAACAAGATTCACAATGTAAATGACAGCGCTTGGCATATTTGCCACCTGCGACATACCTGCTAACGTCGGCACAGCACCTTCTTCGCCAAGCAGGCAAGGGGACCGGAACGGCTCAGGTATGAGGACAAGAATAAATGCAGGCTGATTTCTGGAATGACAAGCGCCCCGCAGGCGTGCCTTCGAACATTGACATGAATGCTTACAAGTCTGTGGTCGAAGTCTTCGAACGCTCTTGCAAGAAATTTGCTGACCGTCCAGCGTTCAGCAACCTTGGGGTGACCCTGACTTACGCCGAACTGGAACGTCACTCGGCGGCCTTTGCCGCCTATCTGCAGCAACATACCGACTTGGTGCCAGGCGACCGCATCGCGGTGCAGATGCCCAATGTGCTGCAGTATCCGATCGCCGTGTTCGGCGCCTTGCGCGCCGGGCTGATCGTGGTCAACACCAATCCGTTGTATACGGCACGGGAAATGCGCCATCAATTCAAGGATTCCGGCGCCCGTGCGCTGGTCTACCTGAATATGTTCGGCAAGCTGGTACAAGAAGTGCTGCCCGATACCAACATCGAATTTCTCATCGAAGCGAAGATGGGCGACATGTTGCCGGCGGCCAAAGGCTGGCTGGTCAATACCATAGTGGCCAAGGTCAAGAAGATGGTCCCTGACTACCAGCTGCCTCAAGCCGTGCCTTTCAAGGCCGCGCTCAGCCAAGGCCGTGGGGTGGTGCCCAAACAAGTGGCGCTGAGCCTCGATGATATTGCCGTGCTGCAGTACACCGGCGGTACCACCGGCCTTGCCAAAGGCGCGATGCTGACCCATGGCAACCTGGTCGCCAACATGCTTCAGGTGCTGGCGTGCTTCTCCCAACATGGTGAGGATGGTCAGCGCATGATCAAAGAAGGGCAGGAGGTGATGATTGCACCACTGCCGCTTTACCATATCTACGCCTTCACCGCCAATTGCATGTGCATGATGGTGACTGGCAACCACAACGTGCTGATCACCAATCCCCGCGACATTCCCGGCTTCATCAAAGAGCTGAAAAAGTGGAAGTTCTCCGGGTTGCTCGGCCTGAACACCTTGTTTGTAGCGTTGATGAACCACCCGGAATTCAAGAACCTCGATTTCTCAGCGTTGAAAGTTACCAACTCCGGTGGCACCGCCTTGGTTACCGCCACTGCTGAACGCTGGGAAAGCCTGACTGGCTGTCGCATTGTGGAAGGCTATGGCCTGACCGAAACCTCGCCGGTAGCCAGCACCAACCCTTACGGCAAGCTGGCGCGCCTGGGGACAGTGGGTATCCCGGTACCGGGTACGGGGTTCAAGGTCATCGATGATGAAGGTCATGAACTGCCGATGGGCGAACGTGGCGAGCTGTGCATCAAAGGCCCGCAGGTGATGAAGGGCTACTGGCAGCATCCGCAAGCGACTGCCGAGTCGCTCGATAGCGAGGGTTGGTTCAAGACCGGTGACATCGCCGTGATCGACCCGGATGGCTTTACCCGGATCGTCGATCGCAAGAAAGACATGATCATTGTCTCGGGCTTCAACGTGTACCCGAACGAGATCGAAGAAGTGGTCATGGGCCATCCACAAGTGGCCAACTGCGCAGTGATCGGCGTCCCGGACGAACGCTCCGGCGAAGCGGTGAAACTCTTTGTCGTGCCGCGTGAAGGCGGGGTCAGCCTGGAAGAGCTCAAGGCCTACTGCAAAGCCAACTTCACCGGCTACAAAGTGCCCAAGCACATTGTCTTGCGCGATTCGTTGCCGATGACTGCGGTGGGCAAGATCCTGCGCCGGGAATTGCGCGATATCGCCTGAATGCCTGTGCCGTAGCCGCTGCCCAAAGGCTGCGATCGAACGCGAAGCGGTCGTCATTGAGCCCCGTCAACGGTGGATGGATGACGACTGCTTTGCAGTCAATCGCAGCCTCTTACCTCGGTAGCGGCCACCGTGAGAATAGGTGTTTAGGTTTTTTACTCTAAAAATGACTATTGAATTATCAAAAGTCATTTTTGTGACTGTTTGGGCTGCTTTAGCTCTAGGCGACCCTTGGCAAAGCTGCTACTCTCGGCCCGCTTCTGATTTTCTGGTTTGCAATAAACCGTAATCTTATATCAATAATAATCGCATCGACTGCGGTGAAGAATTCGCTGGTGCTGGAGGAGTGGGCTTCCATGATCGAAAATTTTTGGAAGGATAAGTACCCAGCCGGGATTGCTACGCAAATCAATCCGGATGAGTACCCGAATATCCAGGCAGTATTGAAACAGTCCTGCCAACGCTTTGCTGACAAACCAGCCTTTAGCAACCTGGGCAAAACCATTACCTACGGCCAGCTGTATGAGTTGTCGGGGGCCTTTGCCGCCTACCTGCAAAACCATACCGATCTGCAGCCCGGCGATCGCATCGCCGTGCAACTGCCCAACCTGCTGCAGTACCCAGTAGCAGTCTTTGGGGCCTTGCGTGCAGGCCTGATCGTGGTGAACACCAACCCGCTGTATACCGCACGGGAAATGGAGCACCAGTTCAATGATTCCGGCGCCAAAGCGCTGGTGTGCCTGGCCAACATGGCGCACCTGGCGGAAAAGGTAGTGCCCAAGACCCAGATCAAGCACGTTATTGTCACCGAAGTGGCCGATATGCTGCCACCGGTAAAGCGCCTGTTGATCAACAGCGTGATCAAGTACGTGAAGAAAATGGTCCCGGCCTATCACTTGCCCAAGGCCCTGAAGTTCAACGACGTGTTGAGCAAAGGTGCTGGCCAGCCGGTGAAGGACGCCAACCCCGACAGCAATGATGTTGCCGTGTTGCAGTACACCGGCGGCACCACCGGGGTGGCCAAGGGCGCCATGCTCACCCACCGTAACCTGGTGGCCAATATGCTGCAGTGCCGGGCGCTGATGGGCTCCAACCTCAATGAAGGTTGCGAGATCCTGATCACCCCGTTGCCGCTGTATCACATCTATGCCTTCACCTTTCATTGCATGGCAATGATGCTGATCGGCAACCACAACATCCTGATCAGCAACCCGCGCGACTTGCCGGCGATGGTCAAGGAGTTGTCGAAGTGGAAGTTCAGCGGCTTTGTCGGGCTGAACACTTTGTTCGTTGCCCTGTGCAACAACGAAACCTTCCGCAAGCTGGATTTTTCCGGATTGAAGATCACCCTGTCGGGCGGCATGGCCCTGCAGATGAGTGTCGCCGAACGCTGGAAAGCAGTGACCGGTTGCGCCATCTGCGAAGGTTACGGCATGACCGAAACCAGCCCGGTGGCGGCGGTCAACCCGGCCGAGCAGAACCAGATCGGTACCATCGGTATTCCGGTGCCTTCGACCCTGTGCAAGATCATCAATGATGAAGGTGTCGAACTGCCGCTGGGTGAAGTCGGTGAGTTGTGCGTCAAAGGCCCGCAAGTGATGAAGGGCTACTGGCAGCGCCAGGATGCGACCACCGAGATCCTCGACAGCGAAGGCTGGTTGAAGACCGGTGACATCGCCCTGATCCAGCCTGACGGCTACATGCGCATTGTCGACCGCAAGAAAGACATGATTCTGGTGTCCGGATTCAACGTCTATCCCAATGAGCTTGAAGACGTACTGGCAGCGCTGCCGGGTGTGCTGCAATGTGCAGCCATCGGTGTGCCTGACGAGAAGTCCGGTGAAGTGATCAAGCTCTTTATTGTCGCCCGACCTGGTGTAACGCTGACCAAAGAGCAGGTGATGGAGCACATGCGTGCCAATGTCACCGGTTACAAGGTGCCGCGTTTCATCGAGTTCCGTGATGCACTGCCGACCACCAACGTTGGCAAGATCCTGCGTCGCGAATTGCGTGATGAAGAGTTGAAAAAACTCGGTCTGAAAAAGATCGCCTGATTGTTGTGGGAGCGGCTTCAGCCGCGAAGGACTGCTTAGCAGTCCCATCCCCCTGGGGCCGCGTGACGGCCCCGGGGGGATGAAGCCGCGCCTACGACCTCAGCGCAACTTCTCAAGCATCTGGTAGTACCACATCCCCGCCGCCAATATCGGATTGCCCAGCACATCGCCCATGGGCACTTTGATGTGCTTGCAGCCAGCAAATGTATCGAACTTCTCCAGCGTACCGGTCAAGGCCTCGGCCATGATCTCGCCCATGATATGGCTGGTGGCGATGCCGTGCCCGGAGTAGCCCTGGCAGTACCAGACATTGTCGGAAAGCTTGCCCAGTTGTGGAATCCGGTTGACCACAATACCCATGGCGCAACTCCACTGGAATTCGATCGGCACGCCTTTGAGCGCCGGGAACGTGCGCTCGATGCAGGGGCGCAGTTCGCCAGCGATATCCCGCGAGTCACGGCCTGAATAGTTGGCGCCACCGCCAAACAACAAGCGGCCATCCGCAGTCAGGCGGTAATAGTCGAGGACAAAGCGGCAGTCATACACCGCCAGGTCCTGAGGGTTGATCTGCGCGGCCAGTTCGCCCAGCGGCGCGGTGGTGACGATGCCACCCATGGCCGGGAAGATCTTGCCTTTGAGCTGAGGCTTTTCCAGTTTGTGATAGACGTCACCGGCCAACAGAATCTGCTTGGCTTCAACCCGACCTTCGGCGGTTACGATGGCCGGCTGGTCACCATGGATGATCTCCAGCACCTCGGAGTTTTCGAAGATCAGTGCACCTAGGCTGTGCGCCGCGCGCGCTTCGCCCAGGCACAGGTTGAGTGGGTGCAGGTGCAGGTTGCGCAGGTTCTTCAAGGCACCAAGGTACAGAGGGCTCTGCAGGTGCTCGGCCATGGCCTTTTGGTCCAGCAGTTGCACCTGGTCGCCCATGCCCCGACGCTGCGCCTCCGATTCGAAGGCCTTCAGCTCACTCATATGCGAGGCCTTCATCGCCGCATGCAAGTGACCGCGCTTGAGGTCGCAGGCGATGCCGTAGCGCTCGACCCGTTGTTCGATAATCTGATGCCCGCGCCAGCGCAAATGCCAGATGAAGTCATCGACGTCTTCACCAAGTTTTTCACGCATCTGTTTGCGCATGGCTTCGTCGCCCGAGAGGCTACCGGTGACCTGGCCGCCGTTACGCCCGCTGGCGCCCCAACCAATCCGGTTGGTCTCGACGATGGCGACCTTCAGGCCGCGTTCGGCCAGCTCGACGGCGCTGGCCACCCCGGTAAAACCACCGCCGATGATCGCGACGTCAACCTTGACCGTGCCTTTGAGCGTCGGGTATTGGGTGGTGTCGTTGAGGCTGGCGGTGTAGTAGGAGGCACTGCGTTGAGCAGTGCCGGTATTCACGGCTGCGTTCATAAAAAATCCTTGGCGCAAAAATAAAGGGGATCAGGCCTGGGTCAGGTACCAGCGCCAGTCCTGTTCGCCGACTTCGGCCATGAACTGTCGGTACTCGGCACGTTTGACCGCCAGGTAGACACCGAGAAAGGCTTCACCAAATGCCTCGCGAGCCCAGTCCGAGGCCTCCAGGGCCTTGAGCGAAGTGAGCCAGTCGGTGGGCAGCAGTTCCTTGGCCTGGGCATAACCGTTGCCTTCGACCGGAGCACCCGGATCGAGCTGCTGACGGATGCCCTGGTGCAGGCTGGCGAGGATCGCGGCGGCGGCCAGGTAGGGGTTGGCGTCGGCGCCACAGATGCGATGTTCGATGTGCCGGCTGTTGGCCGGGCCGCCGGGAACGCGCAGGCTCACGGTGCGGTTGTCGACACCCCAGGTCGGCGCCAGCGGTGCATAGCTGTTGGCCTGGAAGCGGCGGTAGGAGTTGGCGTTGGGGCAGAACAGCAGCAACGAATCGAGCAGGTGCTTGAGCATGCCGGCCACCGACTGGCGCAGCAGCGGTGTGCCGGCCTTGTCGTCACTGGCGTAGAGGTTGTTGCCCTGAGCATCGGCCAGGCTCACATGCATGTGCATGCCGGTGCCGGCGAGGTGGTCGAAGGGTTTGGCCATGAAGCAGGCCTGCATGCCGTGTTTGTGCGCCACACCTTTGACCAGGCGCTTGTAGCGTACGGCCTGGTCCATCGCCAGCAAGGCGTCGCCATGCTCCAGAGTGATTTCGACTTGGCCGGGGGCGTATTCGGAAATGGCTGTGCGCGCCGGGATGCCCTGAGCTTTGCAGGCGCTATAGAGGTCCGCGAGAAACGGTTCGATCTGTTCCAGCTCGCGCAAGCCATAGACCTGGGTGCCCCGCGGACGGCCACCGTCGCTGTCTAGTGCTGGCTGCGGGTGCCCTTGGTGGTCGCGTTTTTGGTCCAGCAGGTAGAACTCTAGCTCGCAGGCCATGACCGGGTGATAACCTTCGGCCTTGAGCGCATCGATGACCTTGACCAGCAGGTGGCGCGGATCGGCGATGGTCGCTGGCAGGCCTTCAGTGGGGTGCATGCTCACTTGCAGCGCCGCTGTCGGAATCTGCCGCCAGGGCAAGCGCACCAGGCTGTCTTGCAGCGGATAGGCGCGGCAATCGATATCACCCACGTCCCAGACCAAACCTGAGTTTTCGACATCGTCGCCATTGAGGGTCAGGCCGAGAATGGTGCTGGGCAGAGGCCGGCCGCTTTCATAGACGGCCAGCAGTTCCTCGCGGTGTAACAGCTTGCCGCGTGGCACGCCGTTGGCGTCGAGGATAAACAGCTCAATCATCTCGATATCAGGATTGTTCGCCAGGAACGTTCGGGCCTGCTCGATAGGGGCAAAGTGCATGATGTTCTCGCTCGCGCCTACAGGCGCACAGGACTGTCTGTGCCAAAGGGCGACAGTCGTCGACAAAGAAGGTCGGCTAAAGCTTAGCCGTACGGTTCAGTGCAGAACGAGAAAGGCGTCAGGTGGGCGGGCATGGCGGCAGTGCCACAAGGCCCAGAAGGCGAGAATTACGTGAACCAGCGGGTTTTCCCCAGAGCGAGCCCGCACCTTCGGGAACGAAGGGCGCAACAGCAGGCGAGGCAAGCACAGGGGCGAAGTCATGGCTGGATACTCCCATGCCTGTGAAGGTTCATTAAATCAGCCTTTGTATACCTTCAGATCATCAACGGCTAAACATACTGGTCGCCACCCGCAACCGTGCCGAGCGGGGGCAAATCTGCGACAATCGCAGCCCTTCCTATGCCGATCATGAAAAAGCAGGCTCACCTGCACGACTAAAAAGCCCCCATGACTGACCACGCTATCGATCAACTGCTGAAAAACCTCGACCATGCCATGATTGCCGAGCGCCATCGCTTGCGTCGGCAGTTGCATGAACTGCGCAAGCGTCCGGACGAAGCCAAGCTGGCCCAGTGGGTCGAGAAGGTCCAGGCGTCCTGCGCCCAGGTCAACGCGCGCAAGCTGAGCGTGCCGAGCATCCGTTACGACGACAGCTTGCCGATTGCCGCCAAGCGTGACGAGATCAAGAAGGTACTGGCCGAGCATCAGGTGCTGATCATCGCCGGTGAAACCGGCTCGGGCAAAACCACCCAATTACCGAAGATCTGCCTGGAACTGGGGCGCGGCCAACATGGCCTGATTGCCCACACCCAGCCACGACGGATTGCCGCGCGTAGCGTGGCCACGCGGGTGGCTGAGGAAATCGGTACGCCGTTGGGGGCGCTGGTCGGTTACCAGGTGCGTTTCGAAGACCAGAGCGACGCCAACACCCTGGTCAAGCTGATGACTGACGGTATCCTGCTGGCCGAAACCCAGCATGATCGTTTTCTTGAGCGCTACGACACCATCATTGTCGACGAAGCCCACGAACGCAGCCTCAACATCGACTTCCTGCTCGGGTACCTGAAGACCCTGCTGCCACGGCGCCCAGACCTCAAGGTCATCATCACTTCGGCGACCATTGACCTGGAGCGTTTCTCCAAGCACTTCAACGATGCGCCAATCATCGAAGTGTCAGGGCGCACCTACCCGGTGGAAACCTGGTACCGGCCGCTGACCAGCGAGCAGGACGAAGAGGGCAACCGGGTTGAAGACGACCTGACGGTGGATCAGGCGATTCTCGCCACCCTCGACGAAATTGCTGCCTTTGAGCGCAGCGAACGCAAAAGCCCAGGTGATGTGCTGGTGTTCCTGCCCGGTGAGCGCGAGATTCGCGACGCTGCCGACATGCTGCGCAAGGCTCAACTGCGTCACACCGAAATTTTGCCGTTGTATGCACGGCTGTCACCGGCTGAGCAGCAGAAGATTTTCCAGTCCCATCCTGGCCGTCGTGTGGTGCTGGCGACCAACGTTGCAGAAACCTCGCTGACGGTGCCGGGGATTCGCTACGTGATCGACAGCGGTACCGCGCGGATCAGCCGTTACAGCTACCGGGCCAAGGTCCAGCGCCTGCCAATTGAGGCGGTCTCCCAGGCCAGTGCCAATCAGCGTAAGGGCCGCTGTGGCCGGGTTGAGCCGGGCATCTGTGTGCGCCTGTACAGCGAAGAGGATTTCAACGCGCGACCGGCATTTACTGATCCGGAGATCCTGCGCACCAACCTGGCGGCAGTGATCCTGCAGATGCTGCACTTGCGCCTCGGTGAGATCGATGCCTTCCCGTTTATCGAGCCGCCGGATGGCAAGGCGATCAGCGATGGCTTCAACCTGTTGCAGGAGCTTTCGGCGGTCAACCGTGAGAACCAGCTGACCCCGCTCGGGCGCCAGCTGGCGCGCTTGCCGGTCGACCCACGCTTGGGCCGCATGCTGCTCGAAGGCGCCAAGCAGGGTAGCCTTAATGAGTTGCTGATCGTCGCTAGTGCCTTGTCGGTGCAAGATCCGCGCGAGCGTCCGCCAGAGCGTCAGCAAGCCGCCGATCAAGCCCATGCCCAGTGGAAAGATGCCGACTCGGACTTCGCCGCGCTGGTCAATCTGTGGCGTGGTTTCGAGGAACAGCGCCAGGCGTTGACCGCCAGTCCGTTGCGCAACTGGTGCCGGAAGAACTTCCTCAACTACCTGCGCCTGCGTGAATGGCGCGATGCCCATCGGCAGTTGAGCCTGATCTGCCGTGATCTGCAGTTGAGCATCAATAAAGAGCCCGCCGACTACCCGAAACTGCACAAGGCGATACTTTCCGGCTTGCTCAGCCAGATCGGCCAGAAGAGTGAAGACGGCGATTACCTGGGGGCTCGCCAGCGGCGCTTCTGGGTGCACCCGTCTTCTGGTCTGGGCAAGAAGCGTCCGCAGTGGATCATGACTGCCGAGCTGGTCGAAACCACCAAGCTCTATGCGCGCATGGTGGCCAAGATCGAGCCGGATTGGATCGAACCACTGGCCACGCACCTGATCAAGAAGAACCATTTCGAACCGCACTGGGAGAAGAAGCGCGGGCAGGTGGTGGCCTATGAACAAATCACCCTCTTCGGCCTGATCGTGGTCGGTCGTCGCCCGGTGCATTTCGGCCCGGTCGATCCGGTGATGTCCCGTGAGTTGTTCATCCGCGAAGCACTGGTCGGTGGAGAGATTCAGTCCAAGGCTAAATGCCTGAGCGCCAACCGGCGCCTGCTCGAACAACTCGACGAGCTTGAAGCCAAGGCCCGGCGTCGGGACATCCTTGCCGATGAAGAGACCTTGTACGGCTTCTACGAAGCGCGCTTGCCGGCAGAGATCCACCAGACAGCGACTTTCGACAGCTGGTATCGGGTCAACAGCCAGAAGGACCCGCAACTGCTGATCATGCGGGAGGAGGATGTGCTGGCCCGTGAAGCCAGCGAGGTCACCGCTGCGCAGTACCCTGACACCCTGCGTCTGGGTGACTTGAGCCTGGCCTTGAGTTATCACTTTGAGCCCAACCATCCGCGGGACGGAGTCACGGTGCGGGTGCCAGCGCCGTTGCTGCCAAGCCTACCCGGCGAACGCCTGGAATGGCTGGTGCCGGGCTTGCTTGAAGCCAAATGCATTGCGCTGGTGCGTAACTTGCCCAAAGCCTTGCGCAAGAACTTCGTACCGGTCCCGGACTTCATCAAAGCCGCCTTGCAGCGCATGACCTTCGCCGAGGGCTCGTTGCCGCAGGCCTTGGGGCGTGAACTGCTACGCATGACCGGGGTGCGGGTCAGTGATGAAGCCTGGGCGGAAGCGGCCGGGCAGGTGGACAGTCACCTGAAGATGAACCTGGAAGTGGTCGATGGTCAGGGTAAATTCCTTGGTGAAGGCCGCGACCTGACCGAGCTGACCGCGCGCTTCGTCGCTGCCAGCCAGGCTGCGCTGGCGGTGCCGCAGACCGAGAAAAGCCAGCAGCCGGTGCAGGCCAAGGCCTTTACTCAGGTTGCCGAAACCGCCCAGCAGAAGATTGCTGGCTTGTCGATGACGGTGTACCCAGCACTGGTTGAAGAGAACGGTACGGTCAAGGAAGGGCGTTTCTCAACCCAGGCCGAGGCTGAGTTCCAGCACCGACGCGCCTTGCAGCGCCTGCTCCTGCAGCAATTGGCCGAGCCGGCCAAGTTCCTGCGTGGCAAGCTCCCGGGCTTGACCGAGCTGGGACTGCTGTACCGCGAGCTGGGGCGGATCGAAGCGTTGGTCGAGGACATCCTTCTGGCCAGCCTCGACAGCTGCATTCTTGAAGGTGAAAGCACCTTGCCTCGTGATGGTGCCGGCCTGGCCTCGCTGGCTGAGCGCAAACGCGGCAGCTGGACCGAGCACGCCGAGCGCCTGGCTCGTCTGACCCTGGACATTCTCAAACTCTGGCATGGTCTGCAAAAGCGCTTCAAGGGCAAGATCGACCTGGCTCAGGCTGTAGCGCTCAACGACATCAAGCAACAACTGAGCAACCTGGTTTATACCGGCTTTGTCCGGGAAACTCCGGGGCTTTGGCTCAAGGAGCTGCCGCGCTACCTCAAGGCGATCGAGTTGCGCCTGGAGAAACTGGGTTCGCAAGTGCAGAAGGACCGTGTCTGGAGCGGTGAGCTGGGCAATTTGTGGACGCAGTACAAGGCCCGTGCCGACAAGCACGCCCAGGAAGGCAAGCGTGACGAACAGCTGACGCTCTACCGCTGGTGGCTGGAAGAGTACCGAGTCTCGCTGTTCGCTCAACAGTTGGGTACCAAAGTGCCGGTTTCTGACAAAAGACTCAGCAAGCAGTGGGCTCAGGTAGAAGCCTAACCCCCTGTAGTTGTGGCACACTTGGCCGATGTTCGCTGCTGCCATGCTCAACTTGCCGGCAGCAGCGCTTAACGAGTAAATCCCCTGCGGCTGTTGCGCTTGCAGGGGATATGGCGCGCAAGAGTTGGTACGTTCGTGCCAGCTGACCGAATCGAACAGGCCGTTGCCCGGGGGGCAGCGGCCCCTGAACAGAGGAACGACCGTGCATAACGTCGTCATCAGCGGCACCGGCCTGTACACCCCGGCCAACAGCATCTCCAACGAAGAGCTGGTGGAATCCTTCAACGCTTATGTGCAGCAGTTCAATGCTGACAACGCCGAGGCCATCGAGCGTGGTGACGTGCAGGCGCTGGCCGAATCGAGCGCCGCCTTTATCGAGAAGGCCTCGGGCATCAAGAGCCGCTTTGTCATGGACAAGGACGGTATCCTCGATCCGCAGCGCATGAAACCCCGTTTGCCGGAGCGTTCCAACGATGAGCCGTCGATTCTCTGCCAGATGGCCGTGGCGGCGGCCGAACAGGCCTTGCAACGCGCTGGCCGCACCGCAGCCGATGTCGATGCGGTGATCGTTGCCTGTTCCAACCTGCAGCGCCCGTACCCAGCCATTGCCATCGAAGTGCAACAGGCCCTGGGGATCAACGGCTTTGGCTTCGACATGAACGTCGCGTGCTCCTCGGCCACCTTTGGTATCCAGACTGCGTGCAACAGCGTGCAACTGGGCCAGGCCCGCGCCGTCCTGGTGATCAGCCCGGAGATCTGCACCGGTCACCTGAACTTCCGTGACCGTGACAGCCATTTCATCTTTGGCGATGCCGCCACTGCGGTGCTGGTGGAACGTGCTGACCTGGCAACCTCGGCGCATCAGTTCGATATCGTCAGCACCAAACTGCTGACCCAGTTCTCCAACAATATCCGCAACAATTTCGGCTTCCTCAACCGCGCGGCTGAAGAGGGCATCGGTGCGCCGGACAAACTCTTCGTTCAGGAAGGTCGCAAGGTCTTCCGTGAAGTGTGCCCGATGGTCGCCGAACTGATTGCCCAGCATCTGGCCGAAAACAGCATCGAAGTCAGTGACGTCAAACGCTTCTGGCTGCACCAGGCCAACCTGAGCATGAACCACCTGATCGTCAAGAAGCTGCTCGGTCGCGATGCCCTCATAGAAGAGGCACCGGTGATTCTCGACAGCTATGCCAACACCAGTTCGGCAGGTTCGGTGATCGCCCTGCACAAGCATCAGGACGACCTGGCTAAAGGCTCGCTGGGCGTGCTCAGCTCGTTCGGTGCCGGCTATTCGATCGGTAGTGTGATCCTGCGCAAGCGCTGAGTGCGGCTGTAACAAACCGCACGCGTCGACGTTCATCGAGCAGGTTCAGGATGAGGTAGTGATGTCGGTCGACTTTGAAACACGCTTGCTTGAACGTCTGTTGCGCGGTGATCAGCAGGCGTTCAAGACGCTGGTGACCACCTACCAGGGCGCGATGCGTGCTGTGGCCTATGCCATCCTTGGCAGTCGCCAGGCTGATGAAGCTGTACAGGATGCCTGGCTGGCTGTGGTTCGCGGCTTGCCAGGCTTTCAGGGGCGCTCCAGCCTCAAGACCTGGCTGCTGACCATAACCGCCAATGCCGCCAAGAATCGCTACAAGCAGAACCGCCGCGAGGTGCTGCTGGATGACCTGCCAGCCCCGCATGGCAGTGTCGGTGACGAGCGCTTCGCCGGTGATGGCCATTGGTTGCTGGCGCCTTCCTCCTGGCATGAAGACTCCCCTGAAGGGCTGCTCAGCCAGGATGAGCTGCGTGAATGCCTGGAACACACCTTGCTCAGCCTGTCACAGCTGCAAAGCAGCGTTCTGATCTTGCGTGAGCGTCAGGGCCTGGAATTGGAAGAGATCTGTAATCTTCTCGATATCTCGCTCTCCAATGTCCGCGTGTTACTGCACCGGGCAAGGCTTAAGGTTTTTGCCACCCTGGAACACTTCGAGGAAACCGGCCAATGCTGAGCTGCAAGGAACTGGTCGCCCGCTCCAGCGATTACCTGGACGGACAACTGACCCTGGGTGAGAAGCTGCTGGCCCGCCAGCACCTGCTGTTCTGCAAAAACTGCCGACGCTTCATCCGGCAGATGCGCCTGACCCAGGCGACGATCAAGGCGCTGCCGGAAGCACCAGTAGACGATGTTGATGAAATCGTCCAGCGCATGACTGCCACCCGTCGGCCGCACGATACCCCCTGACCATCAGCCTGGAAGGCCCTGCAACGGGGTTTTCCTGCTTATTCGCATTCGAAGTAAAAAGTTCCCCTGTCATAAAACATTTATCTAAAAGCCACTGATCTGACATAACCCCCCGCCAAGATTCCTCCCCAGCACAAGCGGCCTGAGTCGCGTGTTTTTCCAACATTATCAAGACCATAAAGTAGGGGAGCTTCTTCGATGATCCGTAAGCACTTCGCAGGTTTCGCAGCCAGCGCCTTGGCAATGGCCGTTACCGCCCAGGCTTTCGCGGGTACCGTGACCACCGACGGCGCCGATATCGTAGTCAAGACCAAAGGTGGCCTCGAGGTCGCTACCACCGACAAGGAATTCAGCTTCAAGCTGGGCGGTCGCATCCAGGCTGACTACAGCAGTTTTGACGGTTTCTACACCAACAATGGCAACAGTGCGGATGCCGGCTACTTCCGCCGTGCCTACCTGGAGCTGGGTGGTGTGATGTACAAGGATTGGGCGTATGCAGTCGCCTATGACTTCTCGCACAACTCCGGCGGTGACAACCGTTCCGAAGATGGTTACTTCGATGAAGCCTCGTTAGCCTACAACGGTTTCAATCCGGTCTCGATCAAGGTGGGTCGCTTCGATCCTGAGTTTGGTCTGGAAAAAGCCACCAGCTCCAAGTGGGTGACCGCTCAAGAGCGTACCGCCGCTTACGACCTGGTCGACTGGACCAACTCGCACAACGGCGGCATGGGCCTGCAAGCATCGGGCACTGCAAGTGACTCGTTGTACGGTTCGGTCGGTGTGTTCGCCAAGGACGCTACCAACCAGGACGAAGACGGTGACAGCACCAAGCAGTTCAACCTGCGCGGTGTGTTCGCACCGATGCACGAAGCAGGCAACGTCCTGCACCTGGGCCTCAACTACGCTCAGCGTGACCTTTCCGACACCGCCTTCGATGGTCGTATCCGCAGCCGTCTGGGCATGCGTGGGGTAAGCACCGACGGTGGTCAGGATGCCGGCAGCAACGGCAACCGTCTGGTCCTGGGGGGCGCCAATAATACGCCGGCCGGCGCTTTCGATACCGATAAGGCCTGGAACGTGGAAGCTGCCTGGGCCTTGGGGCCGTTCTCGGTTCAAGGTGAGTACATCAAGCGTGATACTCAAGCTGATGACGCGGCCTATACCGACATCAAGTCTGAAGGCTACTACGGTCAACTGGCCTACACCCTCACCGGTGAGGCGCGTGGCTACAAGCTGGGTAAATTCGACGCGATCAAGCCGCAGAACAAACAGATTGGCGCCTGGGAAGTGTTCTACCGCTATGACCATCTGAGCACTGATGACGACAACGGTACTTTCGCCGATGTTGATGATGTCGAAGCCAAGGTTCACAACGTGGGTGTCAACTGGTACGCCAACGAGTCGATCAAGCTCAGCGGTGTGTACGTTAAAACCAAGGTCGACAATGCCGAGAACGCTGCCGGTGACGACAGCGGTGACGGTTTTGTCATGCGCGCGCAGTACGTGTTCTAAGCACTACCGCTCCTCATCCGTTAGATCTTCAGCCCCGCTTTGCGGGGCTTTTTTTTGCCTGCGCGAAGGGGCAGACTGCGCGCATGCCAAACCTAATCCTGCAACAGCTTGCCGACCTCGATGCCACCACCTGGGATGCCCTGGTCGCGCCAGAACAACCGTTCTTGTGTCACGCCTTTCTGAGCAGTCTGGAAGACAGTGGCAGCGTCAGCCGGCGCACCGGCTGGACGCCAGCACATCGGCTGTTGACCGACGGCACAGGTCACCTGCGTGCAGCGTTGCCGGCCTATGTGAAGACCCATTCCTTTGGCGAGTACGTGTTCGACCATGGCTGGGCTGACGCCTGCGAGCGGGCAGGTATTGCCTACTATCCCAAGCTCCTTTGCGCCGTGCCGTTCTCACCGGTGACTGGTCCGCGTTTGCTTGGCGATTCGCAGGGCGCGGCCGAACTGGTTGATCAGCTTAGCGCCCAGTTGTTGGAGCAAGGCTTGTCGGGTGCGCATATCAACTTCACCGACGAGGCTGGCGATGCGTTGATGCGCGGCCGCGAAGGCTGGATGGAGCGCTTGGGTTGCCAGTTTCACTGGCGCAATCAGGGCTATCGGGATTTCCAGGACTTTCTCGACAACCTCAGTTCACGCAAGCGTAAGCAAATGCGCAAGGAGCGTGAGCAGGTGGCGGGGCAGGGCATCGAGTTTCGTTGGTATCGTGGCGATGAGTTGAGCGAGGCACAGTGGGATTTCGTGTTTGCCTGCTATGCCAATACCTATGCGATACGTCGTCGTGCACCTTACCTGACTCGGTCATTTTTCAGCTTGCTGGCTGAGCGTATGCCGAGCGCCATTCGTGTGGTCATGGCCCGGCAGGCGGGTCGCGATGTGGCAATGGCGTTCAGTCTGGTCGGCGGTGACAGTTTGTATGGCCGTTACTGGGGGTGCCTGGATGAATTCGACAGGTTGCATTTCGAGACCTGTTTCTACCAGGGGATGGAATTTGCCATTGCTGAGGGTTTGCAGCGTTTTGATGCCGGGGCGCAGGGTGAGCACAAGTTGATTCGTGGCTTTGAGCCGGTGATCACGCGCTCCTGGCATTACCTGTTGCACCCGGGTTTACGTAGAGCGGTGGCAGAGTTTCTTGAGCAGGAGCGGGTAGGGGTGTTGGCGTACGCCGAAGAGGCTTATACCGCATTGCCTTATCGGCAGGTTTGAGGGCACTTACGTTGGTATTGCCCACACTTGCTGTAGCCGCTGCCGAGGTACGAGGCTGCGATCGACTGCAGGGCAGTCGCAACGCGGGCACCTCGTTGGGTCTGAGGAATCGAGGTGGCCAGGTTTTACGGCCGTTTCACGCCCGATCGCAGCCCGGCGGCAGCGGCTACGGGGTCAGTCCAGACAGTTGCTCCCGCCTGTTGGGCTGACCTTGTATTCAGTCAATTCCGACAAACCCGCCAGTCTGGTGATGCCACAGTCGTGCATACAATCCCTGATGTGCCAACAGTTCAGCATGACTGCCCATCTCGGCAATCCGGCCTTTCTCCAGCACCACCAAGCGATCCATACGGGCAATGGTCGAGAGCCGGTGGGCGATAGCGATCACCGTCTTGCCCTGCATCAGTGTCTCGAGGCTTTCCTGAATCGCCGCTTCGACCTCCGAGTCCAGCGCCGAGGTGGCTTCGTCCATGATCAGGATCGGCGCGTTCTTGAGCAGCACCCGGGCAATGGCGATGCGTTGGCGCTGGCCACCCGATAGTTTGACCCCGCGCTCACCGACATGGGCATCAAATCCAGTGCGCCCTTGTGCATCGGACAACTGAGGGATGAACTCATCGGCGCGGGCGCGGCGTACCGCCTCCCAGAGTTCTTCTTCGCTGGCATCAGGTCGTCCGTACAACAGGTTTTCGCGGATCGAGCGGTGCAGTAGCGACGTGTCTTGGGTGATCATGCCGATCTGTGCACGCAAACTGGCTTGTGTCACCTGAGCAATGTCCTGGCCATCAATCAGGATGCGCCCGCCTTCCAGGTCGTACAGGCGCAGTAGCAGGTTGACCAGCGTTGATTTACCGGCCCCTGACGGACCGATCAAGCCAATCTTCTCGCCGGGGCGGATGTCCAGGTTCAGGTCGTCGATGATTCGGCTGCTTTTGCCATAGTGGAAACCGACATTCTCGAACTTCACCGCACCACGTTCGACCTTAAGTGCTGGTGCGTTGGGGCGGTCAGTCACGGTCACCGGCTGGGCAATGGTCTGCAGGCCATCCTGAACCATGCCAATGTTTTCGAAGATGCCGTTGACCACCCACATGATCCAGCCGGACATGTTGACGATACGAATGACCAGCCCCGTGGCCAGGGCGATGGCACCTACGGTGATCAGTGACTGGGTCCACAGCCACAGGGCCAGCCCCGTGGTGGTGACGATCAGCAAGCCGTTGAGGCTGGTGATGACCACGTCCATGCTGGTGATGACGCGGGACGCCAACTGGGTCTTTTCGGTCTGTTCGCGGATGGCTTCGCGCGCGTATTGCTGCTCGAAGTCGGTGTGGGCAAAGAGTTTCAGGGTGGCGATGTTGGTATAGCCATCGACGATGCGGCCCATGAGTTTGGAACGGGCATCGGAAGAAATCACCGCACGGGCTTTGACCCGCGGCACGAAGTAGTAGAGCGCGCCGATGTAACAGAGGATCCAGCTGATCAGCGGCAGCATCAAGCGCCAGTCCGCCTCGGCAAACAGCACCAGTGAGCTGATCGCATAGATCAGCACGTGCCAGAGGGCATCCACCGCCTGCACGGCCGAGTCGCGCAGCGAGTTGCCGGTTTGCATGATGCGCTGGGCAATGCGTCCGGCAAAATCGCTCTGGAAAAAATTCAGGCTCTGCTTGAGCACATAGGTGTGGTTTTGCCAGCGGATCATGCTGGTCATGCCGGGGCTGATGGTCTGATGCACCAGCAGGTCGTGCAGGCCAACAAACACCGGGCGCAGGAGCAGGGCCACAACCAACATCCAGATCAGTTCGCCAGCATGTTCGCTGAAGAAATGGGTATTGGGGGTGCCCTGTGCCAGATCGATGATCCGGCTCAGGTAGCTGAACAATGCCACTTCGATCAGCGCGCCAATCAGGCCCACTACCAACAGGACGGCAAAGCTGGGCCAGACCTGGCGAAGGTAGTATAGGTAGAACGGCAACACCGTACTCGGTGGTGACGCGCTGGGTGCTTCACGAAAGATATCGATCAGCTTTTCGAAGCGGCGATACAACATGAAAAGGACAACTCCTGTCTGCTGCGACCCAAAGGCCTGGGTTCACGTCCCTGTGAAACCTTGGGTCAGTCGACGCGTTTGGCCGACTTGATGAACACCGGGTCGACCGGCACATCACGCATGCCTTTCTTGACCGTGGTAGGCGAATTGACGATCTGGTCGACCACGTCCATGCCTTTGACCACTTTGGCAAATACTGCGTAACCGGCGTCACGACCCGGGTCGAGGAAGGCGTTGTCCGCCACGTTGATGAAGAACTGGCTGGTGGCCGAGTTGGGATTGGAAGTACGCGCCATCGACAGCGTGCCGCGGACGTTTTTCAGGCCGTTGCTGGCTTCGTTGCGGATCGGATCCTTGGTTGGCTTTTGCACCATCTGCTCGGTGAAGCCGCCACCCTGGGCCATGAAGCCTGGGATCACGCGGTGGAAAATGGTGTTGTTGTAGAAGCCGCTATCCACATACTCGAGGAAGTTCTTGCTGCTAATCGGCGCCTTGACCGGGTCCAGTTCCACTTCGATCTGGCCGAAGCTGGTGTCGAGCAGTACGTGAGGCGCCTTGTCGGCAGCCATCAGGCTGGTGGCGAAGACGACCGAGCAGGTGGCGAGCAGGAGTTTTTTCAGCATGGGCTCAATGTTCCTTGAGAGGTAGTGGACGCCGCCAGAAAGTGCAGCAGCGTCTGATTGAAAACCTGAGGTTGATCCAGGGGCGTAGCGTGCCGGGAATCTTCGATGACCGCCAGTCGCGCCTGAGGAATCAGGCGCACGTAGCGCTCTTTGAGGTCTACCGGGGTGTAATCATGGTCGGCGCTGATGACCAGCGTAGGACAGCGGATCTGCCCCAGGCGTTCGCTGACGCCCCAACCGACAATGGCATCGAAGCTGGCCAGGTAGGCACGTTTGTCGTTTTTTGCCCAGCGTTCAGCCATCTTGCGCCGCAGGTCGGCTTGTTCCGGCTTGGGAAACAAGCGGGAGGCCAAACCTTTGCCGATGGCTTCCAGACTCAGCAGGCGTGCCATGGCCCAGCGCTGGGCCCAAAATATCCATTCCTGGCGGGTACGGCGTTTGACCTCCGGGGCACTGTTGACGATGCACAGGCTGCGTAACCATTCGGAATGATCAACGGCGAACTGAAAGCCGACCATACCGCCCATGGACAGGCCGACCAGGTGTACAGGTCCAGTCTGCAGCTGTTCGAGCAGGGCCAACAGATCGGCGCTGAAACTCTGAATACTGTAGCGTTCGCGAGGCTTGTCGGAGCGGCCGTGACCGCGGATGTCCATGAGGATCACCCGGTAGTGACGGGCAAGTGTCGGCACCTGCATTTCCCAGTCCTGGCAACTCGACCCCAGCCCATGCAACAGCACCAGGGGTTCACCCTGGCCATATTCCTCGTAGTGCAACGAGCAACCTTCATGTTCGAAATAGGCCATGGGCGTGATTCCTGTCAGGCTTGGGCGGGAGCGGCGAAGGGCACGTCCAGCGGCGCGGTATCGAAGTTGCGCAGCAATTCGATAAGAATCTGCGTGGCCGGGCCCAAGGGTTTGTCCTTGTTGGAGTAAAGGTAGAACAGTGGATGGCGACTGCCACCCTGATCCAGCGGCAGAGGCTTGAGTACGCCATCGCGCAACTCACGTTCAATCAGGTGGCGCGGTAGCCAGGCAAAGCCCAGGCCGCTGCTGACGAAGGTGGCGGCAGTGGCCAGGCTGCCGACCGTCCAGCGCTGCTCGGCGCCAAGCCAGCCCACATCGAGTGGTTGCGCGCGCCCCGAGTCACGGATGACCACTTGCAGCTGGCTTTCCAGGTCTTGGAAATTCAGCTCGCGGCCCAGGCGGTGCAGGCTGTGGTCAGGGTGGGCAACGGCGACGAACTCCACCGAACTGAGTTCGGTGCCCAGGTAACCGGAAATGCTGAAGCCGCTGATCGCCAGGTCAGCGATGCCTTCGTGCAGCACCTCTTCAACGCCGGACAGCACTTCTTCGCGCAGACGTACACGGCAACCCCGGCTCTGCGGCATGAACGCGCTCAGGGCGCGGACCAGGCGGGCGTTGGGGTAGGCGGCATCAACCACCAGCCGCACTTCAGCCTCCCAGCCCTGTTCCATGTGGTGGGCCAGGTCTTCCAGTTGGCTGGCCTGTTTGACCAACTGCCGCGAGCGGCGCAGCAGGACGTTCCCGGCTTCAGTCAGCACCGCCTTGCGCCCGTCGATGCGCAGCAGTGGCACGCCCAGTTGGTCTTGCATGCGCGCCACGGTGTAGCTCACCGAGGATTGCGAGCGGTGCAATGCTTCGGCCGCTTGGGCAAATCCACCGTGATCGACTACCGCTTGCAGGGTCCGCCACTGATCCAGGGTAACGCGCGGCGCTTTCATCTTCGGCTCCTGTTGTCCTAAGCTGGCGCTCTTTCATGGAGAGCGTCGTATGAAGAAATGTTGTGCTGTACTGCTGGCCCTGCTTCCGCTCACAGCCTTGGCTTATCCCATTGACGTGGAAAAGCATCTCGACGGCGTCAAGCTCGACTACGCCACCTATGACACCGACCGTGACATGGGCTCGATCACCTTGAACAACTATGGTGAGGTGCCCGCGCAATGCAAAGTAAGGTTCCAAAATGGTCCGGAAGCCCCCAGGGTGCGCCGCGTGCAGGTACCGGCCAAGCAGAGTAAGGATGTCACCGCCAAGTTCAACCGCGAGATTATCAAGCTGCGTATCAGCCTGGACTGCAAGCCGCAATAAGGCGCGCGCACTGCGGTTCAGGGTAGTGCACCGACACAATAAAACAAATTAACTGATAGATTGCACCCAGATTTTACGCTTTTTAATCGATCGGTCACTGTTTAGTCTTACCTCCATCGACTTACCGCATTTGCCGATGGAGGCAACCCCATGTCCCGTGTACTTGTTATCGAAAGCAGCGCTCGTCAGCAGGACTCGATCTCCCGGCAACTGACCCGTGACTTTGTCAGCCAGTGGCAAGCGGCCCACCCTGGCGACCAGATCACCCTGCGCGATCTGGCCATCAACCCGGTTCCGCACCTGGATGCCAACCTGCTCGGTGGTTGGATGAAGCCTAAAGATCAGCGTAATGCTGACGAGCTGCAGGCCCTGGCCCGCTCCAACGAATTGACCGATGAAGTACTGGCCGCCGATGTGCTGGTACTGGCTGCGCCGATGTACAACTTCACCATCCCAAGCACCTTGAAGGCCTGGCTGGACCATGTTCTACGTGCTGGCGTCACCTTCAAGTACACCGAAACCGGCCCACAAGGGCTGCTCACCGGCAAGAAGGCTTACATGCTCACTGCCCGCGGTGGCATCCATGCTGGCGCCACCACGGATCACCAGGAACCCTACCTGCGTCAGGTAATGGCGTTCATTGGCATCCACGATGTGACCTTCATTCACGCCGAAGGCCTGAACCTGGGAGGGGACTTCCACGAGAAGGGCTTGAACCAGGCCAAGGCACAACTGGCTGCGGTGGCCTGAGCCACCCCCTGAATTTTCCCGATTGATACCTGCTGCTCCTTTGGGTGTGCTTGCCCGGTCTGCGTATGCATGACCGGGATTTTTTTGTGTGGGCTTCCACAAAGGCGGAGCCTGTACAGGCCCTGTAGGGGCACGGGCTTGAGCGGACCCTTGTTTTTGCAGTTGCCGGGTAGGGAGTGACCGGCTAATGTCGCCGCCTCTACAGCAAGGGGCAACCATGGGCTATTTATTGATCGTCGCGCTGATCCAGGCATTTTCCTTCAGCCTGATTGGCGAGTACCTGGCTGGACATGTGGACAGTTACTTCGCCGTGCTGGCGCGGGTACTGCTGGCCGGACTGGTGTTTTTGCCCTTGACCCGCTGGCGTCAGGTCGAGCCGCGTTTCATGCGCTCGATGCTGCTGATCGGCGCCCTGCAATACGGCATTACCTATGTCTGTCTGTACCTGAGTTTCAGGGTGCTGACCGTGCCGGAAGTGCTGCTGTTCACCATCCTCACGCCCCTGCATGTGACCCTGATCGAAGATGCCCTGAACCGGCGCTTCAATCCCTGGGCGCTGGTGGCGGCCCTGGTGGCGGTGGCGGGCGCGGCAGTGATCCGCTTCGACAGCATCAGCCCGGACTTCTTCATCGGCTTCCTGCTGCTGCAACTGGCCAACTTCACCTATGCCGCCGGCCAGGTGCTGTACCGTCACCTGATCGCGCGCAACCCCAGCGACCTGCCGCATTACCGGCGCTTTGGCTATTTCTACCTGGGTGCCTTGCTGGTGGTGTTGCCGGCGTTCCTGGCGTTCGGCAACAGCCAGCACCTGCCCAGCACCGATGTGCAGTGGCTGGTGCTGCTGTTTCTCGGGCTGTGCCCGACGGCGCTGGGGTTGTACTGGTGGAACAAGGGCGCATGCCTGGTTTCCGGCGCGACCCTGGCGGTGATGAACAACCTGCACGTACCGGTGGGGCTGCTGCTCAACTTGCTGATCTGGAATCAGCACGAGCCCCTGGGCAGGTTGTTCATCGGTGGGGCGGTGATTCTTGCTTCGCTATGGCTCGGTCGTCTCGGCAGTCAGCGTCCGTTGCTGGTGGGGCAGGCCCGCCGGTAGCAGGCCGGCGCGCAGGTCATTGCCGCTGGGCTGCTGATACAGGCTCAGGCCGAACTCCGGCATCACCGCCAGCAGGTAGTCGAAGATGTCGCCCTGGATCCGCTCGTAGTCGGCCCACGCCGTGGTGCGCGTGAAGCAGTAGATTTCCAGCGGCACGCCCTGGGCGGTGGTCTGCATCTGGCGGACCATGCAGGTCATGTTCGGCTGGATTTCCGGGTGGCTCTTCAAGTAGGCCAGGGCATAGGCGCGGAAGGTACCGATGTTGGTCATGCGCCGACGGTTGGCGGACAACTCGGCGACATTACCCTGAGCCTCGTTCCAGGCTTTGAGCTCGCTGCGCTTGCGGGCGATGTAGTCGGTCAGCAGGTGAACCTGGCTCAGACGCTGTTCTTCGTTGTCGGTCAGGAACCGTACACCGCCAGCGTCGATATACAGGCTGCGCTTGATCCGGCGCCCGCCTGATTGCTGCATGCCGCGCCAGTTCTTGAACGATTCGGACATCAATCGCCAGGTAGGGATCGAGACGATGGTCTTGTCGAAGTTCTGCACCTTGACCGTGTGCAAGGTGATGTCCACCACATCGCCGTCAGCACCGACCTGCGGCATCTCGATCCAGTCACCGACCCGCAGCATGTCGTTGCTGGTCAGCTGCACGCTGGCCACGAACGACAGCAAGGTGTCCTTATATACCAACAGAATCACCGCCGACATGGCACCCAGGCCTGACAGCAGCAACAGCGGCGAGCGGTCGATCAGGGTGGCGACGATGATGATCGCGCCAAAGATGAACAAGACCATCTTCGCCAGTTGCACATAACCCTTGATCGAGCGAGTGCGGGCGTGTTCGGTGCGCGCGTAGATGTCGAGCAGGGCGTCGAGCAGGGCGCTGATGGCCAGTACCAGAAACAGAATGGTGAAGGCCAACGCAACGTTGCCCAGGAAGTGCTGGCTGGTGGCGTTGAGCTCCGGAACCAGCTTCAGGCCGAATTGCACCACCAGCGATGGCGTCATTTGTGCCAGGCGGTGGAAAACTTTGTTGTTCAGCAGATCATTGAGCCAGTGCACAGCCGGCTGTCGGCTCAGCAGCTTGACCGCGTGAAGGATTAGAAAGCGTGCTACCCGGCCGAGCACTAGCGCGATGACCAGCAGAACGCCCAGCCCAAGGCCTGCGTGCAGCACGGGATGTTGATCGAGGGTGCCCCAGAGATCGAGGGCGTTTTGCCAGAACTGTTCAATAGCCATGCGGTAGTTGACGTGTCCGAAGTGAAAATGAGGGGTTATTAGAGCCCGGAACGGTGCATCAATGCCAAAAGAAATTCGGCGTAGGCGCTGGAAAACGTTACCCTATACGGCTGAATTTCTGCACATGCCCGAGGTACACCCGTGTTTTCCCAATTCGCCCTGCACGAACGCCTGCTCAAAGCCGTTGCTGCATTGAACTTCGAAGAGCCGACTCCGGTGCAGGCGGCCGCCATTCCCCTGGCTTTGCAGGGGCGTGACCTGCGGGTGACGGCGAAAACCGGTAGCGGCAAAACCGCAGCCTTCGTACTGCCCGTGCTCAACCGTCTGGTCGATCTGAAGCAGAAGCGCGTCGAGATCCGCGCCCTGGTGCTGCTGCCGACCCGTGAGCTGGCGCAGCAAACCCTGAAGGAAATCGAGCGTTTTGCCCAGTTCACCTTTATCAAGGCTGGCATGATCACCGGTGGTGAAGACTTCAAGGAACAGGCTGCCATGCTGCGCAAGGTGCCGGACATCCTGGTCGGCACCCCAGGCCGCATGCTTGAGCAGCTCAATGCCGGCAACCTGAAGCTTGAGCATGTGCAAGTGGTTGTCCTCGACGAAGCTGACCGCATGCTCGACATGGGCTTCTCCGAAGACGTCGAGCGCCTGTGCGGCGAGTGCCCGAACCGCGAACAAACCCTGCTGTTCTCCGCCACCACCGGCGGCGCCGGCCTGCGCGACATGATCGGCAAGGTGCTCAAAGATCCGGAACACCTGATGCTCAACACCGTCAGCCAGCTCAACGACGGTACCCGTCAGCAGATCATTACCGCTGATCACAACCAGCACAAAGAGCAGATCGTTCAGTGGTTGCTGGCCAACGAGACCTACCAGAAAGCGATCATCTTCACCAATACCCGGGTCATGGCTGACCGTATCTACGGTCATTTGGTGGCCAAGGACATCAAAGCCTTCGTCCTGCATGGCGACAAAGACCAGAAAGACCGCAAGCTGGCTATCGAGCGTCTGAAGCAAGGCGGCGCCAAGGTGCTGGTGGCCACCGATGTCGCGGCCCGTGGCCTGGACGTCGATGGCCTGGATCTGGTGATCAACTTCGACATGCCGCGCAGCGGCGACGAATATGTGCACCGTATTGGCCGTACAGGTCGTGCCGGTAACGAAGGCCTGGCGGTTTCGCTGATCTGCCACGGCGACTGGAACCTGATGTCGAGCATCGAGCGCTACCTGAAGCAGAGCTTCGAGCGCCGTGTGATCAAGGAAGTCAAAGGCACCTACACCGGACCGAAGAAGGTCAAGGCCTCGGGCAAGGCTGCGGGCGTGAAGAAGAAAAAGACGGACAAGAAGGGCGACAAGAAAGTTGTGGCCAAGCGCAAGCCTACGGCCAAGCCTAAGCCGAACGCACCGTTGGCCAGTGCTGATGGTCTGGCGCCGCTCAAGCGTCGCAAGCCGGCCCCGGCTGCTGAGTAAGGTTATGCGGTGATGGCGCCCATTCGGGCGTCATCGCCGACAATGCCGGCTCCCACAGGGTTGGGCGTAAAACCAACCCTTGTGGGTGCAGGCATTGCCTGCGATTGCTTTACCATCCCTTCAAACCTTTTTCTCCGCCGTCCTCAATTCTTGCAACCGCTTGTCGATCAGTTGGCATTTGTCCGGCAGGTCCTTGCTGGCGCTGTCCAGCTTCATGCCTTGTAACTCATCGTTGATCTCCTTGGCCTTCTGCGGATTCTGTTCCGTCAGTCGCGTGACCTCCTTGGCCAGTTCCTCGCGTTTCTCCGTGGCTTCCTCAAGTGTGCACGCCCAACTGGGCAGGGCCAGCAACAGGCTGGCGGCAGCAGCGATGTTCAGCAGGGTCTTCATGGTTGCGGCTCCCGTGGCATCAGTCTTGCGGTTGAGGGCTGTAACGCAGGCAAAGTTCAGTCGAACCGCAGCGACTGGCGTCGGTCACAACCTTACACACCCTTAATTGAGGTCATGCTGATGATCACCTACGACTGGGACCTGATCGAACGCCTGCTGCACGAAGTGCAGAACAGTGCCGGTCACAGCTTCACTCCGCGCCCTTATGCCGAACAGCATGCTGCCGAGCGTGCCGCCCATGGCGAGTCGGGTGCGGATCTGGATCACCTCAAAACCCTCGCCTGCGATTATGAAAAGCTGCTGTTCGAGCGCGACTACATCGCAAGTCGACCTGAAGACGAGGGTGGCAACGGCGAGAATTTCGTCCTCACCGCACGCGGTTCGCGTTTGCTTAGCCTGCTCGACAGCAGCATTCCCGGCAATGAACATCCGCGCCAGGTGCTCGATGAGCAGGAGGATGCGCTGGACGAAGCGACCTTCGACCAGTTGGCGTCGAACGTGCAAATTGCCTGAGGGCGACACAAGGCTGGTAATGAGTCCCTGCAGCCGCTGATAATCGGCGTTGGATCCACTGCTGCCGAGACGCTGCCATGCCGTTAACCGATAGCGGGTGCCCGCAATGAGCGCCACCCGTCGTAATACTGATGCCTTTGCTCTGCAAGTAATGGTGTTGCTGTGCCTGATCTGGGGCATCCAGCAAGTGATGATCAAATTGGCCGCTGGCGATATTGCGCCGGTGATGCAGCAGGCCTTGCGATCGGGGATGGCCGCCGTGCTGGTGGGCCTATTGATCTGTTGGCGTGGCGGCTGGAGTCAGGTCCCCCACACGTGGAAAGGCGGCCTGCTGGCGGGAGCCCTGTTCGGCGTGGAGTTTTTGTTCATCGCCGAAGGTTTGAAACTGACGTCGGCAGCGCATATGTCGGTGTTCCTCTACACCGCACCGGTGTTTACCGCCCTGGGGCTGCACTGGCTGCTGCCCAGCGAGCGGTTGCGTGCGCTGCAATGGCTGGGCATTGTGCTGGCCTTTGGCGGCATTGCGTACGCCTTTGCTGGCGGTGGGGCATTCGCGCAGATGGACAGCCGCATGCTCCTGGGCGATGCCTTTGGGGTGTTGGCCGGACTGGCCTGGGGCGCAACCACGGTAGTGGTGCGCAGCTCACGGCTCTCGGAAGCACCGGCGACCTTGACGTTGTTCTATCAACTGGCCGTCGGCTTCGTCGGCTTGCTGTTGATCGCCGCCCTCAGTGGTCAGGTCACCCAGGTGCATTTCACGCCGTTGTCGATTGGTAGCCTGTTGTTCCAGGGGCTGATCGTATCGTTCTTCAGCTACCTGACCTGGTTTTGGTTGCTGCGGCGCTACCTGGCCTCGAACCTGGCGGTATTTTCCTTCATCACGCCATTGTTCGGGGTGACCTTCGGTGTGTTGTTGCTGGATGAACCGCTGAGCCTGAACTTTGTCCTCGGCGCGGTCATGGTGTTGCTCGGTGTAACCCTGGTCAGTGCTGAGCAGTGGGTGCGCCGACGCTTGCGCAGCCTGCTCGGTTAGCCGGCGCGGTACCCTTAGAGGCAGGGGGCTTGGGTTGAGCTGCAACAAGGGGAAACAGTTACACCGACAGGAGAGGGGCAGTCAGGGCTTGATCAAGATCAAGCTTGCCCCCAACTTGTAGTCCATGAGCATGCGTAAAGTACGACATAGGACTATGATCTGTATGAAGCATCGCAGGATTGAAACGCCGTGCAGGCTGACCCGTAAGGGGGAGTTATGAGAAATAATCTGTTCAACTGGCTTCATGACCTGGCTGCGGCCCTGGGCTTGATTCCACCGCCGTTGCAGCCGGTGCCGATCCCCACCGATGAGGAGCAGCGCAAGCGCCAGCCTCGTCGCTAGCGCCTGGCTCGGGCCGCCGCATCAGCTTGATGCGACGGCCACCGCTGGCCTGATCAGGCCAGATTCACTGCACCCGCCGTCCGGCGGGACATCAGGCTTACCACCACAAAGCTCACCAGCGCGATCGCCAGGCTGTAGTAGATCGGCGTGTTGGCATCCATCCCATCCTTGATCATGAACGCCAGGGCAGTGACAAAGCCCAGGGTCATGCTGGTGATTGCACCGGCAGTGGTTGCGCGTTTCCAGAAGATCGCACCGATCAGTGGCACCAGCATACCGCCGACCAACAGGTTGTAAGCCAGGGTCAGGGCACTGATCACGTCTTCGACCACCAGGGCGATACCCAGCACGGCAATGCCGGTGAGCAGGGTGAACAGGCGGTTGATGGCCAGGCTCGATTGCTTGCCACCGCGCAGCTTGGGCAGCAGGTCTTCGGTCAGTACGGTCGAGGCTGCCAGCAGGCCAGCACTGGCCGTGGACATCATCGCCGCCAGCGCTGCTGCAATCACCAGGCCGCGGATGCCGTCAGGCAGGGCGGATTTGACGATGGCGGCAAAGGCGTTGTTGGCGTTGGCCAGGTCTGGCAGCAGCACATGGGCCGCCATGCCGATCACCGCACACACCAGGCCGTAGATCACGCAATAGACACCGGCAACGGTGCCGGCACGCTTGGCGACTTTCTCGTCACGGGCGGTGAACACCCGCTGCCAGATGTCCTGACCGATCAGGATGCCGAAGAAGTAGATCAGGAAGTAGGTGATGATGGTGTCCCAGCCGATGGTGGTCAGGCTGAAGCTCGACGCCGGCAGCTTGGCCACCAGCTCATCCCAGCCGCCCACGCGGTACAGGCAGATCGGCAGCAGGACGAACATCAGGCCCACGGTCTTGATCACGAACTGGACGATGTCGGTCAGGGTCAGCGACCACATGCCGCCGATGGTCGAGTACACCACCACCACGCCACCACCGAGCAGGATTGCAGCCCAGAACGGCATTTCGAACAGCACCTGCAGCACGGTACCGATGGCCAGGGTCGAGGTCACGGCGATCATCAGCGCGTAAGCGAGCATGATCACGGCGCTGGCCTGACGGGCCATGGGGTTGTAGCGCTGTTCCAGCACCTGGGTCACGGTGAAGATCTTCAGGCGCAGCAGCGGTTTGGCCAGGAACAGGTTCAGGGCAATGATGCCCAGGCCCAGGGCCGCACACAGCCAGAAGCCCGAGATACCGTGGACGTAACCGAGTTTCACGGTACCGACCGTCGAGGCGCCGCCCAGTACGGTGGCGGCCATGGTGCCCATGTACAGGCTAGGGCCGAGGTTACGTCCCGCCACCAGGTAATCTTCATGGGTTTTTGCTTTGCGCATGCCATACCAGCCAAGCCCGAGCATGCCGGCCGCATAGATCAAGACAACGAATAAGTCTAAGGCCATGGGTGTCTCCGATTATCTTTATTATGGTGAGATCGATCCTGGCGCCAGGCAAGCCCGGCGCCGGTCATTCGTCTACTGCGCGGGCTGCTTGTGCGACCCGGCGCTCATGGCTCCTGCCTCGTTGTAGCTCCTGGTGCCTGTCGGTCAGCGGCGAGCAACGCCCGGCAAGACACAGAGCATTTCGTACAGCAGGTTGGCACCGAGCAACGAGGTGTTGCCGGTGGTGTCGTAAGGGGGCGAGACTTCTACCAGGTCGCAACCGATCAGGTCCAGACCCTGGCAGCCACGGATGATTTCCATGGCCTGGATGGTGGTCAGGCCACCAATTTCCGGGGTGCCGGTACCGGGGGCCCAGGCCGGGTCGATACCGTCGATGTCGAAGCTCAAGTAGACCGGGCCACCACCGACTTTTTCGCGGACCTCAGCCATCAGTGGTTCAAGGGACTTGTGCCAGCATTCTTCAGCCTGAACTACACGGAAGCCCTGCTTGCGACTCCAGTTGAAGTCTTCAGCGGTATAACCCTGGGCGCGTAAACCGATCTGTACGACGCGGTCGCAGTCCAGCAGGCCTTCTTCCACCGCGCGGCGGAAGGTGGTGCCGTGGGCGATCTTTTCGCCGAACATGTGATCGTTGACGTCAGCGTGGGCATCGATATGCACCAGGCCTACCTTGCCGTGCTTCTTGTGGATCGCCCGCAGGATCGGCAGGGTGATGGTGTGGTCGCCACCCATGGTCATGGGGATGACATTGTGCTCGAGGATTTCGTCGTAGGCTTCTTCGATGATGCGCACGGCTTCAAGCAGGTTGAAGGTGTTGATCGCAACGTCGCCGATATCGGCGACCGACATCGAATCGAAGGGGGCAGCGCCGGTCGCCATGTTGTAGGGGCGGATCATCACCGACTCGGCGCGGATCTGCCGTGGGCCGAAACGGGTGCCGGAGCGCAACGAGGTACCGATGTCCAGGGGGATGCCGATGAAGGCAGCATCAAGGCCTTCGGCACTTTGCAGGTGAGGGAGACGGAGCATGGTGGCGATGCCGCCGAAACGCGGCATTTCGTTGCCGCCCAGTGGTTGGTGCAGAATCTTGTCCACGGTCGGGCCTCATCGATTCGATTGTTTTAGTTGTTGGAACCTGTCTTGCGGGTCGGCTAGTAACCCTGAAGTGCTGGCAAGCAGGTGCATTGCGGCAGAGTCTGCAAAAGGTAGTGGGCAAAAAGAATCGCTACAGGCAAATACTTAGTTCAGGTTTTTCTAAACTATCGGCGGGAATCTGGTTAGACTTTTGCCAATCACCGCCTTTTCGGACCCCGTAAGCCATGGCTTCTGCACTGCCTGACCTGAAACTCCTGCGCATCTTCGTCAGCGTCGTACGCCATCAGGGCTTCGCCAATGCCCAGCGCGAACTCAACCTTTCGACCTCGGCCATCAGCACCTACATGAGCCAGCTGGAAGCGGCGCTGGGGATCGTCCTGTGTCACCGCGGGCGAGGGGGCTTCAGCCTGACCAGCAAAGGCGAACTGTTCCATCAGGAGACCCTGCGCCTGCTGGCCGAAATGGACGGCTTCGAGCAGTACGCGGCTGCGCTCAAGGGCGAGTTACGCGGTACGTTGAACCTGGGGGTGATCGACTCGACCGTCGGTGATCGCGCTTTGCCGCTGGCCGAAGCGATCGGGGCCTACAGCCAGGAACACCCGGCGGTGCATTTGCACCTGTCGGTGTCCAGCCCCTACGAGTTGCAGCTGGGCGTGCAGGACAACCGTCTGGACCTGGCCATCGGTGCGTTTTCGACGCGCATGAGCGGACTGGTGTATCAACCGCTGTACCGTGAGCAGCACTGGCTGTACTGCAGTAACCGCCACCCGCTGTTTCACGAGCGGCGCATTCCTGAGCAGGTCATCACCCAGCAGCGCATGGTCGGGCGCGGCTACTGGAGCCAGGCGGAACTGGCCCGGCACGGTTTCAAACACAGTGCGGCGACGGTGGAAAGTATGGAGGCACAACTGATTCTGGTGCTGTCCGGCGCCTATATCGGTTACCTGCCGGAGCACTATGCCCAGGCCTGGGCCGACAAGGGCGATTTGCGCGTATTGTCACCCGCGACCTTTGGCTATCAGGCGCCGTTTTCCATGATCATCCGCCGCGGCCGCAGCCGCGAACCCTTGATTCAGACCTTCCGCGATTTGCTCAAGGCGCAGCTCACCCCGGCCTGACCAAGCTTTTTCCGCGGTTGCTGTGGCACACTTTGCCCGCCCAGGAGAACCCGATGTCCAGAATCCAGTGCGAGCGCTGCCTGCGCCCACAAGCCCATTGCCTTTGTCCCTTGATCCCGTCCCTCGATAGCCGCACCCGTGTGCTGGTGTTGCAGCATCCGAGTGAAGTACGTCATGCCCTCAATACCGCGAAACTGGCGGCACTGGGTTTGCGTAACAGTGAATTGCGGGTAGGTGAGGCGTTCGAGGATCTGGCCGCGCTGATCGAGGTGCCGGGGTATCGCAGTGCGTTGCTGTTTCCCGGCGATCAGGCTCAACCTCTGGCTGCTTATGCCGTTGATCGGGATCCGCGCCCGTGGTTACTGGTAGTGCCCGATGGCACCTGGCGCAAGGCGAGCAAGCTGCTGCACATGAATCCGTTGCTGGCAGCCTTGCCGCGGGTGACGCTGGCCCAGGTCCTGCCTTCGCGCTACCGCTTGCGCAAAGCGCCGGCTGACGGAGCACTGTCGACCCTGGAGGCGGTGGTGCAGGCGCTGAATGTGCTGGAGGCGCCGGTCTGTTTCGATGCGTTGCTTAAACCGTTTGAGGCGTTGATCGAAGGGCAGATCGAGGCGATGGGGCGCGAGACGTACGAGCGTAATCATTTGCGTTGATTATCGTGTGGGAGCTGGCCTTGCCGGCGATCTGCCGCAAAGCGGCAGTAACCCAGACCGATGCGGTGAAACAGTTGAATCGCAAGCTCAGAAATTGCGGCCGCTGTGCGCCCGATCGCCGGCAAGTCCGGCTCCCACATTAGCCCAGTGCATGATGATTAACGTTCCCGCATGGCTTCAGTGCGCGCCTTGAGCACCGGCTTGAGCAGATAGTCCAGTACGCTTTTCTGGCCGGTGATGATGTCCACCGTGGCAGTCATCCCGGGAATGATCAGCAAAGGTTTGTTATCGCCACCCAGGTGGTTTTTGTCGGTGCGCACCTGGATCAGGTAGAACGAATTGCCCTTGTCGTCGGTGACGGTGTCGGCGCTGATCAGTTCCAGCTTGGCCTTCAGGCCGCCATAGATGGTGTAGTCGTAGGCGCTGAACTTGACCATTGCCGGCTGCCCCGGGTGCAGGAAGGCAACGTCCTGCGGGCGCACCCTGGCTTCGATCAGCAGATTGTCTTCCAGCGGCACGATCTCCAGCAGATCGCTGCCCGGCTGGACCACGCCACCGATGGTGTTGACCTTGAGCAGCTTGATGATGCCATGCACCGGCGAAACCACCGTGGTGCGCGTGACCCGGTCATCGATGGCGATGCTTGATGCAGTGATTTTCGACAGGTCGGTGCGTTTCTCGTTGAGCTCCTTGGCCGCTTCCGAACGGAAACCGGCTTCCGATTCTTCGATCTTGCTCTTGATCTCCGCCACCGCCGCCTCGGCGCGGGGAATGGCCAGGGTGGTGGCGTTCAGCGAGCCACGGGCTTCGACGGTGCTGCGCTTGAGGCGCAGGATCTCCACGGGGGAGATCGCCCCGGTGCCCACCAGCGGCGTCGACATGTTCAGTTCTTGCTGCAGCAGGGCCAGCGCCGAGCGGTACTGCTCGGCCTTGGAGCGGAACTCGGCCAGCTCCTGGGTCTTCTGCCGTAGTTGCTCGCTGAGGGTCTGCTTTTCGCTGGTCAGGCGGCGTTGCCGGGACTGGTACAACGACAGCTCGTCCTCGGCCACCTGCGGCGCTTTGCTGCGTACTTCTTCAGAGACTTCGAAGGGGCGCCCCTCAGCCTCGGCCGACAGGCGTTCGACCTGGGCGGTGAGGGCATAGCGATCCGCTTCGCTCTCGCCCTTGTTGGACAGAAAGCGCGTGTCGTCGAGGCGCAGCAAGGTATCGCCCTTGTTGACCATCTGCCCTTCGCGAACAAAGATTTCGGTGACGATGCCGCCTTCCAGGTTCTGGATCACCTGCACCTTGCTCGACGGGATCGCCTTGCCTTCGCCCATGGTGACTTCATCCAGCACCGCGAACCAGGCCCAGGTCAGGGCCACCAGCAACAAGGCGGCCGCCAGCCATACGGTGATGCGCGACAGGCGCGGCGAGTCCTGCAATGTTGCGCCGGCCACGTCCGGCATGTAGTCGCGTTCGGCGGTTTTGCCGAAGCTCTGGAAGTAACTGCGCAAGCCTTGGCTGATGGACATGACGAGATCCCCTAGATGGCCGAACCAACCCGGCCTTTGCGCAGTGCATCGATAACCGCTTCCTTCGGCCCGTCGGCCACCACCTTGCCGTTGTCCAGCACCAGCAGGCGGTCGACCAGACTGAGCATCGAAGTACGGTGGGTGACCAGCAGCAGGGTCTTGCCCTGGACCCAGCCATGCAGGCGTTGGCGCAGCTGGTCTTCGCTGGCGTTGTCCATGTGGCTGGTGGGTTCGTCGAGGATCATGATCGGCGGCTCCAGCAGCATCGCCCGGGCCAGCAGCACAGACTGGCGCTGGCCACCGGACAGCAACTGACCGCGTTCACCGACCGGGCGATCGAAACCTTGCGGATGCTGGCGCGCCAGTTCACTGACGCCAGTCAGCTCGGCAACTTCCAGCATGCGTGCATCACTCACATAGCGCGCGCCGAGGGTGAGGTTGTCGCGCAGACTGCCGGCCAGCAGCGGCAGGTCGTGGGCGACATAGCCGATCTGGTTGCGCAGGTCGGCGATATCGAGTTGGCGCAGGTCGAGATTGTCGAGCAGGATCTGTCCTTCGTCCGGCGCATAAAAGCCCATCAACAGGCGAGCCAGGGTGCTTTTGCCCGAGCCGCTACGGCCGATGATGCCGATGCGCTCGCCGGGTTTGACGCTGAAACTCACGGCATTGAGCGCTGCAGCGTTCTGCCCGGTATAGCGAAAGCTGACATGGCTGACTTCAAGGGCGCCGTGCAGCTGGGTGCGCTCCAGCGGTTGCTGCCCTGCCTGACGCTCTTGCGGCAGGGCCATCAACGCGTCGGTACTGCGCATGGTCAGCTGCGCCTGCTGATAACGGGTAATCAACCCGGCGATCTGGCCCAGCGGGGCCAGTACGCGGCTGCCGAGCATGTAGCTGGCGACCAGGGCACCGACACTGAGGTTACCGGCAATGATGCTGTAGACCCCGGCGACAATGGTCGCCATGCCGCAGAACTGCTGGATGAACAGCGTGCCGTTGGTGGCCAGCGCCGACAGGTTGCGGGCATGGGCATCGAGGCGGGTGAGGGCGCCGTGGGTGCTTTCCCATTGGTACTGGCGCTCACTCTCGGCACTGCAGGCTTTAAGGGTTTCCAGGCCGCCGAGGGTTTCGATTAGCAGCGCCTGGCGCACCGCCCCCAGGGCCAGGCTCTTCTGCACGGTGTCGCGCAGACGTACCTGAATCAGCAGGGCGAAGATAATGGTGACGGGAAAGGCAACCAGCGGAATCACCACCAGCCAGCCGCCGAGCAGGCCGATCACCAGGAGCATCAGCACCACGAAGGGCAGGTCGATGACGCTGGTCAGGGTCACGGCGGTGAGAAATTCGCGCAGGCCCTGGAAGTCATGGATGCTTTGCGCAAAACCACCGATGGTGGCCGGGCGGGCCTTCATCGACATGCCGGTGATGCGCTCGAACAGTGTCGCCGAGAGAATCAGGTCAGTCTTTTTCCCGGCCTGATCCAGCAGGTGGGCGCGCACCACGCGCAGAACCAATTCGAACAGGGTGCCGATCAACAGGCCGACCACCAGCACCCAGAGGGTCGAGATGGCCTGGTTGGGCACGACCCGGTCGTAGGTCTGCATGACGAACAACGGCACCATCAGGCCGAGCAGGTTGATCAACAAACTGGCCAGCAGCGCATCGCTGTAAAGCCAGCGTGACAGTTTCAGGGTGTCGCGGAACCAGGCATTGACCCGCGGCATCAACGGCGCGCGCAGGTCTTCGAGCTCATGCCGGGGACGGGCGAACAGCGCTTCGCCGCTATAGGCCTCGGCCAGTTCCTCGCGGCTGACCCATTGTTCGCCACCTTCCGCCTCGCTGGGCAGGATCAACGCCTTGCCGTCATCGCCCCAGCGCCGCAGCACGGCGCAGCGGCCCTGTTTGAGCAGCAATAGCACTGGCAGGTTGAGCGCCGAAATAGCGTCCAGTTCCCGGCGCAGCACGCGCGCCTGCAATCCGGCGCGGGCAGCGGCGCGTGGCAGCAGGTCGAGGCTCAAACGCTGCTGGGCCAAGGGCAGGCCGGCACTCAGGCCGGCACGGCTGAGCGTGCAACCGTGCAGCTTGCAGAGAATCAGCAAACCATCGAGTAACGGGTCATCGAAACTCAGGCGCGGATCCGCCGCCGAGCTCGCAGGTTGCATGCTGGTCACAATGGCCTACTCCTGCAGCAGATTGCGGCTTAGCGCATGTCGGGCAGACGTGCTTCGCTCTTCACTTCACTCTGGGCAATCGCCTCAGGCGGCAGCGAGATGCGTTGCTTGTTCAGCAGTTCACCCATGTTGGCCAACACCCGGTACATCGAGAATTCCTCGATATAGCGCACCTCGGTGTAGCGGCGGTTGGCGTTGTACAGCTCGTTTTCACTGTCGAGCAAGTCGAGCAGGGTCCGTTGACCGAGGCCGAACTGATCCTGGTAAGCCGCGCGCACCCGGGTAGTGGTGTCAGCGTATTCGCGGGCGGTCGGGGTTTGCTTGCGGGCGTTGGTCATGGCGTTCCAGGACAGTGCCAGGTCCTCGTTGAGGGTGCGCAAGGCATTGTTGCGGATGTCCATGGCCTGGTTGATCTTGTGCGCATCCGACTGCAGGCGGGCCTTGTCGCTGCCGCCGCGGAACAGGTTGTAGCTGAGCTCGACACCGGCTTGCCAGTCGTTGTTGTCGTGACCGACCTGGCCGGCGGTGTTGTTGTTGGCACCGGTGGCCAACACCGCATCCAGGCGCGGATAGAACGGTGATTTGGCCACTTCGTACTGCTGCTCGGCGGCTTGTACGTCAGCCTGGGCCGACTTCAGGTAGGGGTTGTGCTCAAGCATGTCCTGACGTGCGTCGAGCAAGCTGGCAGGCATCTCGCCCTTGATGGTGACCGGCGTTTCCAGCTCGTCGGGGACGCGGCCGATGACACTGTAGAAATTGGCTTCGGCATCGGCCAGGTCGACTTCGGCGGTGTACAGGTTGTTTTCCGCCAGGGCGCGACGGGCGGTGGACTGGTCAAGGTCGGCGGTGCTGCCTACACCCCGTTCGCTACGCAAACCGATCTGATCGTTGACGCGCAGGTGAGCCTGCAGGTTGTTCTTGGCCAGGGTCACCAGCTCCCGGCGCTTGAGCACTTCCAGGTACACCTCGACAGCGCGCAGGCTGATGCTTTGGGCGGTTGCCTGGGTGTAGTAGGCGCGGGAGTTGACCACCGCTTCGGTACGGCCGACTTCGTTCGAGGTGTTGAAACCGTCGAACAGCATCTGCCGCAAGCGCAGGTCGGACTGGGTGTAGTTCAGGGTTTCCTTGTTGTGATTGGATGTGCCGTCGGGATTGGTGAAGCGAGTGTTGGTGTTATCCGACTTCTGCCGACCATAGCCGGCAACCAGGTCGACGCGCGGGTACCAACCGCCTTTGGCAACCTTGACGTCTTCGTCTGCGGATAAGCGATTGTTGCGGCTGGCGTTGATTTCCGGATGTTGGTCCACGGCGCTTTGAACAGCTTCCGTAAGCGACATCGCCTGAGCATTGGCACATGCCATGGCCAATAGAATTGCGCCGGTGATGGGGGTCAAAACGCGCATGGGGTACTTCTCCCTGATCTCAAATTTGGGTGTTGCTGTCGTCATATTTTTGACGAACTTTTAAGGTCAAACCGTTTCAGGCTTGTAACAACAGAGCTAAGAACATTTATAAGGCGAGCTAAGAAGAATTTTTCATAAGAGTTATGCGAAAAAAAACTTATGCGGTCTAAGGAATCCACGACATTGTTCATATCAGGCGACCCGTTGATACGGCGCTAGAGTCCATTTTTCGGGCGCCAGAGAAAGTTCAGTTTTTTTTGCGGCAAAGGGCACGGATGTAGCGGAGGGGATGGAGGAAGATCAGTTGTTGGCGACAATTTTTTGGCAGATGCCAAATCGCCAGCTCGTTTTTCCACGTTCACAAAGTGTCTGGCAGGCGAAGGTGTTGATTTCATTGAAATCGACCTTCGCCTTCAGCGCTTTCCAGGTGTTGGCCCGGGGCAGGCGCCGTAGGCCGACCACGCGAGATTCAGGGTGCTTTTCTGCGAAAAACCGTTCCGCAGCGGAGGAGAGCGCTCATGGCCAAGTTAATCGGTATTGTCAGCAAAGTAGTCGGAGAGGTCTTCGCCGTCGCCAATGACGGGACACGTCGGGTGCTGGCCGAAGGTGACCGGCTGTTTGCCGGCGAGCAGTTGCAGACGGGGGCAGCCGGTGCGGTGGCCGTGCATCTGCAAAATGGTGCCGAATTGACCTTGGGTCGTGACAGCAGCCTGGCGATGTCCCCGCAGTTGCTGGTTAACCAGGCGCCTCAAGTCGATGCGCCGCAGGCACCGGCGCCCAGTCAGGCGCAACTCACCGATGTGGAAAAACTCCAGCAAGCCATCGCCTCGGGCGCTGACCCGAGCCAGGATGCCGATCCGACGGCGGCCGGTCCTGGGAGTGGGGGCTCGTCGGGTGCGCTCGGCGGTGGTCATTCCTTTGTCATGCTTAGTGAGGTGGGCGGTCGGGTTGACCCGGTCATCGGATTCCCGACAGCGGGTTTCAACGGCTTTGTCGAAGTGCCAGAGCTGGATGTCGGCGATCTCAATAACAACAATGACGCGCTGCTGCCATCGCCACTGCCACCGGTGGTCAACAACCCGGTCACTATCGAAGGTTTGCAGGTTGATGGAGGCGAGCTGAACCTCAACGAAGCCAACCTGGTCCAGGGTTCGGCAAGCGATCCCGCCGCCTTGACCCGGACCGGCAGTTTTACTGTGGTGGCGCCGGATGGTGTGTTCAACCTGAATGTCGGTGGCATCAACGTCGTCACGGCTGGCGCGGTGACCGGTGTGGGTCAATCCATCACTACCGGGTTGGGCAACGTGTTGACCATCACCGGTTACGATGCTGCTACCGGTGTGGTCAGTTACAGCTACACCTTGAGCAACACCGAGACACATCCGGACGGCGCTGGAGCCAATGCACAGGGCGAGAGTATCAGCGTCCTGGTCAGCGACACCGATGGTGATGTGGCCAGTGGTTCGCTGGATGTCAACGTCATCGACGATATGCCGCATGCGGTAGCGGACAGCAATGCGGTGACAGCCACCGAGAGCCAGCTGACCCTG
>RCUI01000013.1_pt1 | contig 65877 bp, 53 predicted proteins | sample 2166121 | NCBI WGS metagenome assembly RCUI01 (sample SAMN09932700, study PRJNA488358) | compost metagenome | feature: garden; material: soil; isolation source: compost soil in succinic acid-enriched culture | place: Germany: Experimental Botanical Garden Goettingen | collected 2016-01-27
TCCAGCTCTCCCTGCACTTTGCCCAGCGCGACATCGTCAAGGCCGAGCTTGAGCAGCAGGAGCAGATCCTCGCCCTGGCCGAACGGCGCCTGGCCGGTGGCATCGGTACTCATTTTGAAGTCAGCCAGGCCCAGACGCCGCTGCCGGAAACCCATCGCCAACTCGATGCCCTCAACGAAGAAATAGCCCTGGCGCGCAACCAACTGGCTGCACTGGCCGGCAAGGGCCCGGGGGAGGGCGCGCAACTGCAGCGGCCAAGCCTGACCCTGGGAGCGCCGCTGAAACTGCCGTCGGCCTTGCCCGCCGAGTTGGTCGGCCAACGCCCTGACGTGGTCGCCAGCCGCTGGCAGGTGGCGGCGCAGGCACGCGGTATCGATGTGGCCCATGCCGGTTTCTTCCCCAATGTCGACCTGGTCGGCGGGCTTGGCTTCATGGCCACCGGCGGTGGGCCACTGGAGTTTTTGACCGGGCGCAAGTTCAACTACAACGTTGGGCCGGCGATCAGCCTGCCGGTGTTCGACGGTGGTCGCTTGCGCTCGCAGTTGGGCGTGGCGTCGGCGGGCTATGACATCGCTGTGGCACGCTACAACCAGACGGTGGTCGAGGCGCTCAAAGGCATTTCCGATCAGTTGATCCGCCGCGAATCGATGAACGAGCAGCAACACTTTGCTGCCGAGTCGGTTGCCTCGGCGCAGAAGACCTACGACATCGCCATGATTGCCTTCCAGCGCGGCCTGACTGACTACCTCAATGTACTGAATGCCCAGACCCTGTTGTTCCGCCAGCAGCAGATCCAGCAGCAAGTCCAGGCCGCGCGCCTGACCGCCCATGCCGAGCTGGTCACTGCACTGGGCGGTGGGCTGGGTGCTGGCAGCGATGCGCCGGATGAAGACCAGCAGGCCGCGCCCGCAACACCCGCCACCCTGGCGATCTTCGACAAACCAGGCCACGCCGAATGAGCGCCATGACCCTGCCGTTTCGTTGGCTGGCCAGCCTTGAGTGGCGCCGCGGATTCTTCGAATGGGCGCGCACCGACGGGGTCACCTGGGTGTACATCTTCAAGGTGCTGAGCGCGGCGTTCCTCACCTTGTGGCTGGCCATGCGCCTGGAGCTGCCGCAGCCGCGCACGGCGATGATCACCGTGTTCATCGTGATGCAGCCGCAGAGTGGGCATGTGTTCGCCAAGAGCTTCTGGCGGCTGCTGGGCACCCTGGCCGGCTCGTCGATGATGGTGGCGCTGATCGCCCTGTTTCCGCAGAACACCGAGCTGTTCTTGCCCAGCCTGGCGCTGTGGGTAGGCCTGTGCTCGGCCGGCGCCATGCGCTACCGCACCTTTCGTGCCTATGGTTTCGTGCTGGCCGGGTACACCGCGGCCATGGTCGGCTTGCCTGCACTGGAACACCCGGACGGGGCGTTCATGGCCGCCGTGTGGCGGGTGCTGGAAATCTCCCTGGGTATCCTTGTCTCGACCCTGGTCAGTGCTGCGATCCTGCCGCAGTCGGCCAGCGCGGCCATGCGCAATGCCCTGTACCAGCGCTTTGGTGTGTTCGCAGGATTTGTTGCCGAAGGCTTGCGCGGCGACAGCCAGCGCGATCGCTTCGAGAGCAGCAACGTTCGCTTCGTGGCCGAGGCGGTGGGCCTGGAAAGCCTGCGTAACGTCACCGCCTTCGAAGACCCGCACATGCGCCGGCGCAATGGCCGGCTGGGACGCATGAACAGCGAGTTCATGGCCATCACCACACGCTTCAACGCCTTGCACCAGTTGCTTGAGCGCCTGCGTTCACGAGGGCCGTTGCAGATCGTCACCGCCATCGAGCCTGGCCTTTCGGCCCTGGCCGAACTGCTCGACGCCTATGCCGGCCGCGCCCTGACCGACGCCGATGCGATGCGCCTGGCCGAGGAACTGGCGGCCTACAAGGAGGGCCTGCCGGAGCGAGTGCGCAGCTTGCGTGCGGCCTATGTCGAAACCGGGCCGAGCGATGCCGAGCTGCTGGATTTTCACACCGCCTACGAGCTGCTCTATCGCTTTGTCGACGACATGCACAACTACGCCCAGACTCACGCTTCGCTGACCGAGCACAACCATGCCCGCGAACAGTGGGACGAGCCCTATGTGGCGCAGACCAACTGGATGGTATCGCTGGCCGCCGGTGTGCGTGCTGCTTTCATCCTGTTGGTGCTGGGCAGCTTCTGGATCGCCACGGCGTGGCCGAGCGGGGCGATGATGACCCTGATCGCCGCCGCCACCGTGGGCTTGTCGGCCGCTACGCCCAACCCCAAACGCATGTCGTTCCAGATGGCCTGTGGCACCTTGTTCGGCGCTTTCGTGGGCTTCTTCGAAACCTTCTTCGTGTTCCCCTGGATCGACGGCTTCCCCTTGCTTTGCCTGGTGCTGGCGCCGGTGTTCGTGTTCGGCGCCTTCCTGGCCTCGCGCCCGGCTTATGCCGGCTACGGTCTGGGGTTGCTGATTTTCTTTGCCACCGGATCGGTGCCCGACAACCTGACCATCTACAACCCCTACAACTTCATCAACGATTACATCGCCATGGTCATCGGCATGCTGGTGTGCGCCGCGGCCGGGGCAATCATCCTGCCACCCAACAGCCGCTGGTTGTGGAGCCGCCTGGAGCGCGACTTGCGCGGCCAGGTCCTGTTCGCCATCAGCGGTCGCTTGCGCGGCCTGGGCTCGGGTTTTGAAAGCCGCACCCGCGACCTGCTGCACCAGGCCTATGGCCTGGCGGCCGGCAAGCCACAGGTGCAGAGCAACCTGCTGCGCTGGATGTTCCTGGTGCTGGAGGTGGGCCACGCGATCATCGAGCTGCGCAAGGAGCAGGCGATCCTGCCGGTACACCCGTGCTATGCCGAGTCGCAACCCTGGCGCCAGGCCATCCGGGTGATGGGCCGTGCGCTGGCGCGGTTGTTCATGCAACCGAGCGCGAGCAACCACGAGCGTGCGCTGGTGGCGGTGGACCATGCCATCAGCCGCGTGCAGGCCACCGACGAACCCTTTGCCCGCCACTTTGACACCTCGGCCCTGCGCCGGGTGCAGAGCTACCTGCACTTCATCCGTACTTCGCTGCTCGACCCCCAGTCGCCGCTGGCCGCCCTGGCCCCGGCCCAAGGACTGCACCATGCCCCGTGAAATCGCCTTCCATGGCGTGTACATGCCCACCATGACCTTGATGTTCCTGTTCGCCGCCGGGCTTGCCTGGGGGCTGGACCGCTTCATCGCCAGCCACGATGGCTACCGCTTTTTCTGGCACCCGGCGCTGCTGCGCCTGTGCCTGTTTATCTGCCTGTTCGGTTCCATGGCCCTGACTCTCTACCGTTGAGACCCCGTTGATGAAAAAGTTTTTCAGCCTGATCGCCACCCTGCTCGTGCTGGCCGCTGCCGTGGTGATTGGCCGCCAGCTGTGGCTGCACTACATGAACACACCCTGGACGCGGGACGGGCGAGTGCGCGCCGACATCATCAACGTCGCCGCCGACGTGCCAGGCTATGTGGTGGATGTGCCGGTGCGCGACAACCAACTGGTGAAGAAGGGCGACGTGCTGATGCTGATCGACCCCGAGCACTACCAAGTGGCCGTCAGGCAGGCCCAGGCGCTGGTGGCCTCGCGCAAGGCCACCTGGGAAATGCGCAAGGTCAATGCCCACCGCCGTGCCGACATGGACAACCTGGTGATTTCCCGCGAGAACCGCGACGACGCCAGCAACATCGCCAACTCGGCCCTGGCTGATTATCAACAGGCTCAGGCACAGCTGGCGGCTGCCGAGCTGGACCTCAAGCGCACGAAGATTCTGGCCACGGTCGATGGCTACGTGACCAACCTCAACGTACACCGTGGCGACTACGCGCGTACTGGCGAGCCGAAGATGGCGGTGGTCGATAAGGAGTCGTTCTGGGTGTATGGCTTCTTTGAAGAAACCAAGCTGCCGCGGGTCAAGGTGGGCGATGAGGCCGAACTGCAGATGATGAGCGGCGAGGTGCTCAAGGGGCATGTGGAGAGTATTTCGCGTGGCATCTACGACCGCGACAACCCGCAGAGCCGCGAGCTGATCGCGGACGTGAACCCCACGTTCAACTGGGTGCGCCTGGCCCAGCGAGTGCCGGTGCGGATTCACATCGACGAGGTGCCGGAAGGGTTCCTGCTGGCGGCGGGTACCACCTGCACGGTGGTGGTCAAGCCGAGTCAGGGTTGACCTTGTTGCGACCGCTGCACGGTCGATCGCAGCCTGTCGGCAGGGGCTACGGCGGTGTCGCCAATGCGGTGTTGTCAGGTGTTGCGCGAGTCCACCAGCACCGGGCATTGGACTTGGTCGATCACCTTGTTGCTGATCGACGGGTCCAGCAATCGACCCAGTCGATTCAGGTGGCGGTGCCCCATGATGATCAGCGCGCAATCAATTGCCCTGGCCTGGGAAGCGATCGCCACTACCGGCTCATCCGGCACCAGCACCCCCTCACACTCGAACCCCCACGTTCGCAGTTGCTCCAGTGCCTGCTGCATTGCCTGGTTGGCATGGCGCTGTTCATCGGTGGCTGCGGGATATTCCTGTACCTCGTACGCAGTCACCCGTTCCAGGGCAAAGGCACTGTCGACCGCCAGCACCACCTGCACCAGATGCCTGTCTGGCAGGCAATACTGCCGGGCAAGCGCCAGCAACCCGCGCGAGGCGCTGGAACCATCGATGGCGATCAACACGGGACTGAGCATGCAGGGTCTCCACAGGGCTGGGGCTAGCCGATCATTGTTGGCCAATCCCAGGCCCGGATAAATGGCTTGGAACGCACTGTGTAGTTGTGTCTGGCGCAACGCGTCGGGCGCCGCCGAGCTGTTAACATTGCGTGTTAATCACCCTCGCTGATGGATGCCTGGCACATGCAGATCCCGGATATGAACCTGTTGGTCGCCCTTGATGCGCTGCTCGACGAAGGCAGTGTGGTGGGCGCTGCGCGGCGGATGAACCTGAGCCCTGCGGCCATGAGCCGGACCCTGGGGCGCATTCGTGAAGCCATCGGCGATCCGATCCTGGTCCGCGCCGGTCGCGGCCTGGTGCCTACGCCACGGGCGCTGGCGCTGCACGAGCAGGTGCGGGCGCTGGTGGAGCAGGCCGGGCTGGTGTTCCGCAGCCGCGAGGAAGTCGACCTGGCCTCCCTGGACCGGGCCTTCAACATACGCACCAACGACCTGTTCATCGCCCTGTATGGCGCCCAACTGCTCAGCGCCATGCATGAGCAGGCACCCCGCACTGTGCTGCGCTTCGTGCCGGAAAGCGGCGGTGACGACGATGCGGTGCTGCGTGACGGGCGCACCGACCTCATCGTCAGCTCCACCATCGACCTGGGCCCGGAGATCAAGGTGCAGAGCCTGTTCCAGACCGTCTACGTGGGGCTGGCACGGCAGGATCACCCGATCTTCGAGGCCGAGATCACCCCCGAGCGCTTTGCCGCCTACCCGCAGATCAGCGTGTCCCGTCGAGGCCGGGCCAATGGGCCGATCGATGCCGAGTTGTCCAACTACAAGGTGCAGCGTCGCGTGGCGTTGATTACCCCGAGTTTTCATTCGGCGATGTTTTCCCTGCCCGACTCCGACCTGCTGTTGCCCATGCCGGCCAATATCCTCAACAGCGTGACCAAGCTCGGCCTGCCACTGCGTTCGTTCCGCATTCCCTTGCCGCTTGAGCGGGTGACGGTGATGCAGGCCTGGCACCCGCGTTTTGACAACGACCCCGCGCACCGCTGGCTGCGGCAAACCCTCAAGGCCTGTTGCAGCGAGAACCCTTGAAGCGCGGATTGCGTTTACTGCACTAGTAAACTGCCAATATGTCAGTTTTCGTCAACATTCCCACTTCATAGACTTCTGCCGGTAGTTGTTCCCCCCGGAGATGTCTTACATGAGTTCGCTGACTGCGCTGCCCGCAGCTGTCGCACCTGCACCGGTAGCCACCCCCGCAGCACCCGCGGCCTTTGGCCTGCGTATTGTGGTCGGGCTGCTCGGTGTGTTGCTGGCGGTGCTCTGCGCCGGCCTCAACGAAATGGTTACCAAGGCCTCGCTGGCCGACATTCGTGGCGCCATGTTCATCGGTGCCGACGAAGGTGCCTGGCTGATTGCCGTGTATTCGGCGGCCTCTGTATCGGCCATGGCCTTTTCGCCGTGGATGGCCGCGACTTTTTCCCTGCGCCGCTTCACCCTCTGCGCAATCGGCGCCTTTGCGCTGCTCGGACTGCTGCAGCCCTATGCACCAGACCTCTCCAGCCTGATGCTGCTGCGAACCCTGCAAGGCCTGGCTTCTGGGGCGTTGCCACCGATGCTGATGAGTGTCGCGCTGCGCTTTCTGCCACCGGGGATCAAGGTCTACGGCCTGGCCGGCTATGCCCTGACCGCCACCTTCGGGCCTAACCTGGGCACCCCGTTGGCGGGGTTGTGGACCGAGTACGTGGGATGGCAATGGGCGTTCTGGCAGATCATTGCACCGTCCCTGGTGGCCATGGCCTGTGTGGCCTGGGGACTGCCCCAGGACCCGCTGCGCCTGGAGCGTTTCAAGCAGTTCGACTGGCGCGGCCTGTTGCTCGGCTTGCCGGCCATCTGTTCGCTGGTGATCGGCCTGACCCTGGGTGATCGCATGGGCTGGTTCGACTCGCCCTTGATCTGCTGGTTGCTTGGCGGTGGCCTGGTGCTGCTGGTGCTGTTCATGGTCAATGAATGGTCCGAACCGTTGCCGTTCTTCAAGTTGCAGATGCTCAAGACCCGCAACCTGACCCACGCCCTGGTGACCCTCTGTGGCGTGCTGATCGTGCTCACCGCGGTGATCATCATTCCGTCGAGCTTCCTCGCCCAGGTCCAGGGCTATCGGCCAGCCCAGACCGGTCCGCTGATGCTGCTGGTGGCCGGTCCGCAACTGCTGGCACTGCCGCTGGTGGCGGCGCTCTGCAATATTCGCGCAGTGGATTGCCGCTGGGTTCTGGCGCTGGGCCTTGGCCTGCTGGCGCTGTCGTGCTGGGCCGGTACCCAGCTCACCAGTGTGTGGATTCGCGACAACTTCTACTGGTTGCAAGCCCTGCACATTCTCGCCCAGCCCATGGCTGTGCTGCCGCTGCTGATGCTCGCCACCGGCGGCATGACGCCCCAGGACGGCCCCTTTGCTTCGGCCTGGTTCAACACTGTCAAGGGCCTGGCGGCGGTGGTCGCGGGCGGCTTGATCGAAGCCTTGACCACAGTGCGCCGCCACTTTCATTCCAACAACCTGGTGGACAGCCTCGGCAATTCACCTCTGACCGACGAGGGGGCGGCAGGGCTTGCCCGGCGCATCCACGACCAGGCGCTGGTGCTGACCAGTGCCGACCTCTACCTGTGCATGGCGCTGCTGGCGCTGGCGCTGATCCTGCTGATTCCGTTTGTGCCTACCCGGATCTACCCGCCGCGTGCCGTGGCCTGACGAACTTGTGAAGTGAGAAAAACAACATGACGTTGAACAACACGCGAAAAACCGCCCTGATCGCCGCCGTGCTGGTGGTCGCTGTGGGCGCAGGCGTATTGCTGCTGTCGGGCAATGCCCGTGAGCAATCGACCAACGATGCCTACGTGTCGGCCGACTACACCGTGGTGGCGCCCAAGGTCGCGGGGTTTATCAAGGAGGTGCTGGTGGCGGACAACCAGCAGGTCAAGGCCGGGCAGTTGCTGGCGCTGATCGATGATCGTGACTTCCAGGCCGCATTGGCCGCTGCCGAGGCCAATGCGTTGATGTCGCGGGCGCAGAAGCAGAACGCCAAGGCGACGCTGGAGCGCCAGGCCTCGCTGATCGCCCAGGCCCAGGCGGTGGTGGCTGCCGATGACGCGGAGCTGGCCTTCGCCAACCATGAACTGACTCGCCACAGCCGTCTGGCCGAGCAGGGCGCAGGTACGGTGCAGAATGCCCAGCAGGCCCGCAGCCGGGTGGGCCAGGCCCGGGCCCGGTTGGCCAACTCAAGCGCCGCGCTGGCGGCGGCGCGCAAGCAGATCGACATTCTCAACGCTCAGCTCGACGGTGCCGAAGGCAGCCTCCAACAAGCCCAGGCCAGCCTTGACCGGGCGCGCCTGGACCTGTCGTATACACGCATTGTCGCGCCCATCGACGGCATGGTCGGCGAGCGTGCGCTGCGCGTCGGTGCCTATGTCAAACCGGGGGCCCGGCTGCTGTCGGTGGTACCGCTGGCGCAGGCCTATGTGGTGGCCAACTTCCAGGAAACCCAACTGACCCACGTGCAACCCGGCCAGCCGGTGAACATCAGCGTCGATACCTTCTCCGGTGAGCGCCTGCACGGTCACGTTCAAAGCCTTGCACCGGCCACCGGGGTGACCTTTGCCGCCATCAAGCCGGACAACGCCACCGGCAACTTCACCAAGGTGGTACAGCGCATTCCGGTGAAGATCGTCTTCGATGCCAACCAGCCGCTGCTTGCACGCCTGCGGGTAGGCATGTCGGTGGTGGCGACCATCGACACCGAAGCCAAGGTGATCGCCGCCAACGAGGTCAGCGCCCGATGAAACAGGCCTTCACGTTATTGCCGTTGCTACTCGGCATGCTTCTGGGTGGCTGCACCCTGGGGCCTGATTTCAGCGTACCTGACACCAAGGCTCCGGCCTCCTGGGCACCATTGCAACAGACGGCGGCGCCAAGCCAGCCCGAAGAGGGGGCAATGCAGCAACGCTGGTGGGAAAGTTTCGATGACCCGGTATTGAGCGAGCTGATCGAGCAAGCCAGCCAGCGCAACCTCGACCTGCAGATGGCCAGTGCCCGCCTGCTGCAAAGCCGTGCGGCGCGCCAGAGCATCGCTGCCGAGCAAACCCCGGCGGTGGACCTGGGCGCCGGCTACAGCCGTGCGCGCAACAGCGCCGAAGGGCTCAACGATCCGTCCGGCATGGGTGGCAAGTCGGCGTTCAGCCTCTGGCAAGGCGATCTCACTGCCAGTTGGGAGCTGGACCTGTGGGGGCGGGTGCGCCGCCAGGTGGAGGCGGCCGATGCGGTGGTCCAGGTAGCCGAAAATGATCGGCGCGGCGTGTTGTTGTCGCTGCTCGCCGACACCGCGGGCAATTACATTCAGTTGCGCGCGGTGCAGCACACGCTGGCAGTGACCCGCGACAACCTTGAGGTGGCCCGGCACAGCTTGCGACTTTCGCAGATGCGCCTGAACGATGGTGTGGCCACGGCGCTGGATGTGGCCCAGGCCTCGGCCCAGGTGGCATCGATCGAAGCACGCCTGCCACTGCTCGAAGATCGCCAGGCCCAGTTGATCAATGCCTTGAGTTTGTTGCTGGCCGAGCCGCCGCGCAGTTTGCAGGCGCGTTTGCTACCCTCGGCGCCGATGCCCGCGCCGCAACAGCGCTTCGCCATTGGCGTGCCGTCTGAGCTGGCCCAGCGCCGTCCCGATATCCGCCAGGCCGAGGCACAGTTGCACGCGGCCACCGCCAGCATCGGCGTGGCCAAGGCGGACTTCTACCCGAGCATTCGTCTGTCGGGCAACGTGGGTTTGCAGTCGCTGCAACTGGCTGATTTTGGCAGTTGGGATGCGCGCCGCTTTGCCATTGGCCCACAGTTGAGCCTGCCGATTTTCGAAGGAGGGCGATTGACCGGGGTGCTCAAATTGCGCGAGGCCCAGCAGCAGGAAGCGGCAGTGCATTACCAGCAAGTGGTGTTGCGTGCCTGGCATGAAGTTGACGATGTGTTGCGCTTGTACAACGCCAGCCAGCTGCGACGCGACCTGCTCGCCGAGGCAGTGCGCCAGAACCGAATTGCCCTGGAGACCGCGCAGCGCCAATACGTTGAAGGGGCGGTGGACTTTCTCAATGTGCTCAGCGTGCAGGGCGCATTGCTGGCCAGTGAAGAGCAGTGGGTCGAGAGCTCGGCGGCGGTGTCCCAGGCCTTGGTCGGCTTGTACAAATCCCTCGGCGGTGGCTGGCAGGCGTTCGACCTGCCAGTGGCGGCGGTTACAGCGGGCGGCTGAGGCCGAAGCGCTTTTTCAGTACCGTGTCCAGCACAGTGCGCGGCAGCCAGCGGGCCATCAGCGGCAGCGCACGGCTGCCGTTGCCCAGCCGCACCAGGGGCGGCGTGGGTTGTTTGTTCACAGCCGCCAGCAGGTCCTGGGCGAATGCCGTGGCTGGGGTGGGGTGGTCCTGGGAGGCACGGGCGCGGGCATGGATTTGTTCGCGCAGCGGCCACCACGGCGAGTCGGCGGCCAGTACTTGCTCGGCCTGGGTTTGCGCGTTGTCGGCAAACTGCGTGGCAATGGCCCCCGGTTGCACTTCCATGACCCGGATACCGAAGGGCGCCAGCTCCAGGCGCAGGGCATCGCTCAAGGCATGCACCGCCGCCTTCGAGGCGCAGTAGGCACCGGCGAACGGGGTGACCAGCACGCCTGAAACACTGCCGATGTTCACCACCAGGCCCTTGTTGCGGCGCAGCGCAGGGAACAGTGCGCGGGTCACGCCGACCAGGGCGAACACGTTGGTTTCAAACTGGCGCTGCATCGCCTCCACGCCGCCATCGAGCAGCGGCCCCATGGCGCCATAGCCTGCATTGTTGATCAGAATGTCGAGCCCGTGGTGCTCGGCCTCGATTTCTTCGCTCAGGCGTTGCAGGGCCTGGGGATCATTGACGTCCAGTTGGCGCCCCTTGAAGCCGGCCGCTTCCAGCCGTGCGACGTCTTCGGCTTTGCGGGCCGTGGCCCAGACCTGGTGGCCGGCGCTCTTGAAGCTGTCGGCCAGGGCGCGGCCGATGCCGCTGGAACAACCGGTGATGAGGACGAGGGGCATGAGGCGAACCTGATGATCGGCGAAGGTGCGTCGATCATACGGTAACCCGAGGAAAAAAATCCTAGTTGGCGAAGCTGCCCTGCAGTTGCTCGGCGCGAAACTCCAGCGATTGCGGCCGGTAGCCCGAGCGCAGTGGCGGCAGCGGCAGACAGTCGCTCCAGTCGGCGCCGGGTTGCAGTTCACCCGGGCCCCGGTAGCGGGGGGTGCTGTAGGTGTTCTCGTTGAGGTTGACGCTGTCGCCCGGGGTGTAGGCGGCGATGCGCCAGCGCACGGTCAGCATCGGCACGTCGTTGCCGTTTTTCATGCTCACGCGCAAGGGGCGGTCGGCGGGGCAGCTGTCGGGGGCGTAGGCCACGCGCAGGTCCAGGCGTGCCAGTTGGTAGGCTTCGCGGTTGTCCTGCCAGATGACCCAGAGTGCAACCAGACCCAGGCCGAAAACGGCCGAGAGCGAGATGGGCAGGGCTTTGGCCGGGTAGCGCAACAGCAGTACCAGCCAGGTGAGAACGAGCAGGGCGCCGATGATCATGGGCGAGGCCTTGGGTCAGGAAGAACCTCTATCCTAACTGCAAACGGTCGCGGGGCAAGTCGAGACGTTGCCCCGCGATGGCCTGGGTTACTGCGCGATGGTCTTGATCGAGATCCCGCGTTCCAGCGGCGTCGAGCGGCCGTAGATGTCTTCGAAGCGCTCGATGTCGTCTTCACCCAGGTAGCTGCCCGACTGCACCTCGATGATCTCCAGCGGGATCTTGCCCGGGTTGCGCAGGCGGTGCACCGAGGCGATCGGGATGTAGGTGGACTGGTTCTCGGTGAGCAGGAACACGTTCTCGTCGCAGGTCACTTCGGCGGTGCCCGACACCACGATCCAGTGTTCGGCGCGGTGGTGGTGCATCTGCAGCGACAGGCATGCACCGGGCTTGACGGTGATGTGCTTGACCTGGAAGCGCCCGCCCATGTCTACCGAGTCGTAGGACCCCCACGGCCGGTAAACCTCGCAGTGGTTCTGGGTTTCGCTGCGGCCCTGTTCGTTGAGGGTGTTGACCAGTTGCTTGACGCCCTGGACCTTGTCTTTGTGGGCAATCATCATCGCGTCCTTGGTCTCGACCACCACGATGTTCTCAAGGCCGATCACCGACACCAGCTTGCCGTTGCCGTGGATCATGCAATTGTGGCTGTCTTGCACCACCACATCGCCCTTGGTGACGTTGCCGTTGGTGTCTTTCTCGTGAACTTCCCACAGTGACGACCAGCAACCCACGTCGCTCCAGCCGGCGCTCAGCGGCACCACGCAAGCGCGCTGGGTCTTTTCCATCACTGCGTAGTCGATGGAGTTGTCCGGGCAGCAGGCGAACGTGGCGTCGTCGATGCTCAGGTTGTCGCCGTCTTCCTGGCTGCGCTCCAGGGTCAGCAGGCAGGTGTCGTAGATGTCCGGGTCGTGCTTTTTCAGCTCTTCGAGGAAGCGGCTGGCGCGGAACAGGAACATGCCGCTGTTCCAGAAGTAGCCACCGGCCTGGACGAACTCGTTGGCACGTTTTTCATCCGGCTTCTCGACGAACTGCGCCACCCGGCTGACGCCTTCGGGCAGCAGCGCGTCCTGGCTCGACTTGATGTAGCCGTAGCCGGTCTCGGGCTTGGTCGCCGGGACACCGAACAACACCATCTCGCCACGCTCGGCCGCTACGGTGGCCAGGGCCAGGGCACGCTGCAGGGCTTTCTGGTCGTCGATCACGTGGTCGGCGGGCAGTACCAGCATCAACTCGTCACGGCCTTCGTTGATCAGCTTCATCGCCGCCAGGGCCACGGCCGGGGCTGTGTTGCGGCCGAAGGGTTCGAGCAGGATCGCCTGGGTTTCGAGTTTCAGGCTGTCCAGTTGCTCGTTGACGATGAATTTGTGGTCCTTGTTGCAGACCACGATCGGGGTGTCCATGCCCTCGAACACCAGGCGCGAGAGGGTCTGTTGGAACAGGGTGTGTTCGCCGGTCAGGGCCAGGAACTGTTTAGGGAATTGCTTGCGCGACAAGGGCCACAGACGCGAACCGCTACCGCCGGACAGGATGACTGGAATCATGAGTGTTCTCCGAAATTTGAAAGGGGCAGTTGATTAACGGGTCGATACCGGGCGCTTGACCCAGACCGGCGACAGGCTGCTGCCGGATCCGGTGACGTAGAGCACCGCTGCTTCGCCGCGCTCCAGAGCCACAGGCTTCAGATCGCTGACTTTTTTGTCGCCTTCATACAGGGCCAGGCTGACCTTGACCGGGTTGATCTCGCGCTCGCCACGGGCCTTGGCGGCCACCGGCTTGACCACTTCGGTCTTGCCGTCGGCGGTTTTCAGGGTCAGGGCTTGGTCGCTGAGGTTCTGGACTCGCACCAGGGATTTCTGCTTGTTCTTGAACGGTGGTTCTTCAACCAGTTGCGGCTTGCCCGAGGCGTTGTTGACCAAGGTGTAGTAGTGCTCGGAGGCAAGTTTGACCGGCAGGCTCTGGCTGCCGACCTTGGCGCTGTAGTCGCCCTGGGGCATGAAGCTGAAGTCGCTGCTGGCCTGGGCCGCCACGGCGTTGATCTGGGTGTTGCCAACGCTGGCGTCCACGGTCTGATTGCTGGCGTTGTAGATCCGTACGAAGGTCGAGCCTTTCGGCGCGCTGGGGCCATAGAGGGCGGCGTCGGCGCCGGCATAGGCCTGCAGGGAGAGCAGACTCAGACCTGCGGCCAGGGCGCAGGCTTTGGCGATGCGTTGCTTGGTAGTGTGCAAGGTCATGGGTGTTTCCTCTTCAGTTTTGCGTCCGGGTGGACGACAGAGCCAGGTCTTGGTTGGCAGTTCGGGTTGTTTTCAGCTGGGCGATCCACTGCGGGTCGAAATCACTCAGGTCGCTTTTCATTGGCAGATAACGTTCCGGGAACTCCCAGATCAGCACTTGCGGGGCGCTGGTCTTGAAGGCGTCGCTTTGCAGGTACTTGAGCATCGGCAGCAACGGGCCATGGCCGTCTTCGGCGTAATTGACCACGTCGCTGCGCAGCGCCTGCTGCAGCGCCCCGAGGAAGTTCCAGTGAGGGTTGGCGCTGTAGCTGGTGCCCACCAGCGCTACCGGGATTTCACTGTCGGCGAACAGCGCGTCGCCACTGTCGGCGGCGTTGTCGGCCGGGCGGGTGCTGCGCTGTTGCAGGGTGTCCGGGGCCGGCAGCAGGTTGCTGAACAGCGGGTCCAGCGGCAGGAAGTTGGTCAGGTCGCCCTTGTACTGTTCGGCCGGGCGCTGCTCGGTAACGAACAATTGCGGCTCGCCATTGAGCAGGCTCTGGCGGCTGACCGCTTCGGCCAGGTGCTGGGCCACCACTTCGGCGCCCATGGGCGTCCAGTGGGTGTCGGTGCGCAGGAACACCTGGCCACGGGCCTTGGCGCTTTGCAGCGGCGCCAGCAGGTCGGGGGCGAACACGCCGGCCTGGCGGGCCTGGGCGTGGAACTCGTTGTACAGGTCGTTGTGCAGCGAGGCCGGGGTCTGTTCCCCCAGGTATTCGCTGTACAGGCGTGCCTTGGCCGGCACGATCGCCAGTACCAGTTGCACGCCGCGTTGGTGCAGGGTGTCGCGCACCCCACGGATCAGCGCCAGGTTCTCCTGTTCGAACTGGTCGCTGCCGGCTACCGGCTTGAACTCTTCGTCACTGAACAGCCATTGCTCGCGGCCCAGCACTACACCGGGGCGGCCTTCGTTGAACAGCTTGAAGTCCAGCGCCGCCCAGAGGTTGGTGCCAATGCGCTTGAGCGGGAACTGCTCGTCGTAGTGGGTCTCGGCGGCCTTGGCCAGCTTGCCGTCGAGCACGCTCATGTGCGCGGTGCGCTGGAAGCTGCCCAGGCCGCCCAGCGACCAGATGCCCAGGCCCAGCAGCAGGGCGAGGAACAGCAGCGAATAGAGTTTGCGTAATGATCGAGTCATGGTCGGCTCCCTCAGAACTGGAAGTAGAGGAACGGCGAGTAGCTTTGCGCCGAGAGCTTGAGGATCGAGGCAACGAACAGCAGCAACACCAGGGCACGGGTCAGGTACAAGCCCCAGTCCAGGCTGATGCTGCCGTCGGCATGCACGGCCACCGGGTGAGCCTTGGCCGAGGGCTTGGCGTTGCGGTAGAAGTCGCGCAGGCCGAAGAAGGCCAGGGTGGCGTAGGCCACAACCAGGGTTGCCACTTGCAGGCTGGTGAGGTTGGCGCGGTTGAGTTCCGACAGTTGCCAGTCACCGAAGCTGAACATGGCACCGTACATGCGAGCGGCCACGTGCAGGTTCTCGGCGCGGAAGATCACCCAGCCGATCACCACCAGCAGGAAGGTGAAAGCCCACTTGACCGGGTTGAAGCGCTGCGGATTGGTGTCCAGGCCCAGGGCCCGCTCGATGGCCAGCCACATGCCGTGCCAGGCACCCCAGATGATGTAGGTGAAGTTGGCGCCATGCCACAGGCCACCCAGCAGCATGGTCAGGAACAGGTTGCGGTAGGTGGCGAAGGTGCCGCCGCGGTTGCCGCCCAGGGTGATGTACAGGTAGTCGCGCAGCCAGGTCGACAGGCTGATGTGCCAGCGCCGCCAGAACTCGGTGATCGACTGGCTGATGTACGGCTGCTTGAAGTTTTCCATGAAGCGGAAACCCATCATCAGGCCCAGGCCGATGGCCATGTCGCTGTAGCCGGAGAAGTCGAAGTACAGCTGCGCGGTGTAGGCCAGGGCGCCGAGCCAGGCGTCGCCGGTGGTCGGGTTCTGCAGGGCGAAGCAATGGTCGGCGACCACCGCCAGGGTGTCGGCGATGAACACCTTCTTGATGAAACCCTGCATGAACCGCGTGCAGCCCTCGGAGAACTTGTCGAGGGTGTGGGTGCGGTGGTTGAACTGGTCGGCCAGGTCGCGAAAGCGCAGCACCGGGCCGGCGATCAGGTGCGGGAAGATCGCCACGAACGCGGCAAAGTCGATCAGGTTACGGGTGGCCGGGGTGTCGCCGCGGTACACGTCGATGATGTAGCTGATGGACTCGAAGATGTAGAACGAGATACCGATCGGCAGCAGCACGTGGGTGAGGATGAACGGCTCGAGCCCGTAGCTGGTCATGATCGCGTTGATGCTGTCGACCCCGAAGTTGGCGTACTTGAAGTAGCCCAGGATGCACAGGTCGACGACGACCCCGAGCAGCAGCCAGCGCTGGGCCGGCTTGGTGCGCACACCGGCGGCACCGACTTTCAGGCCGATCCAGTAGTTCCACAGGGTGACCGCGGCGAACAGGGCGAGAAAATCCACCCGCCACCAGGCATAGAAGATGTAGCTGGCCAGCAGCAACAGCGCGTTGCGGTAGCGTTGCCCGCTCAGGTAGTACAAGCCGAGAAAGATCGGCAGGAACAGGAACAGGAACACATTGGACGAAAACACCATCCCGATCTCTCCTTGTCGTTATCCACAATCGGGGCAGCAGCCCCCCAAACCCCCCGCGAAAAATCGCCGGAGAACCAAACTGACCAACCCTGTGGGAGCGGCGGTGCGACATCGCACCGCCGCTCCTACAGGCCTACTTTTTCTGCTCGGCCTGCGGGTCGTAGACCCGAGTCAGGTCGCCGCCCAGGCGGAAGCTCTTGAACGGTTGCATGTCGTGCTTTTTTTCCAGCTCATCGGCGCTGCAGCGATAAAGGCTGCACCAGGGTTCGAGCCAGGCGTATTTGCTGTCGATCTTCAGGTCGTGCATGTCCTGCTTCTCGCCGTTCTTGTTCTTGAACGGGCTCGGGTCCTCGACCCCGGACAGCACCCGGTCACCCAGGCGCTTGAGTGCGCCGTTGTTTTCCGGGCGTACATCCACGCCGTTGGCCTGGGCAAAGCTGGCGATCATCGCCAGCGGCGGCAGGGCGTAGTTGTGGTAGGCCAGGGCGCGCTGCTTGCGCTTGAGCTCGTTGGGCAGGAAACCCTGGGCATCGACCTGGTTGGCCGCCACGCGGTACTCCTTGATCGACCAGTCGAACAGGTCACGGCGGTCGGTGGCCACGGCGGAGGCCATGACCGACCAGGCGGCCCAGTAGGAGTGGTTGTTGATCTTCTCCAGCGGCAGGTCGCTCCAGTCCTTGACCACCTGGTCGGCCAGGCGCGCGAACCATTTCTCGATCAGTTCGGCTTCTTGCTGGTGTGCGGCCAGGGGCTTGGAGTTGGAGAACTTCAGGTGCAGCCAGGATGAACTCAGACTGCCCAGTGCCCATTTGCGCATGGACTTGCCGGTGTGGTTGTAGTCGGTGGACATCAGCGCATCGGCGCGAGCCCAGGTGCCGAGCCACTCCAGGGTGCAATCGAGCTGCCGCGGGCGGCCGTCGCGCATGTACTGCATCACTTGCTTGCTGACGCCGCGCTCCAGGGTGGTGATGCTTGCAGTGGAGTCGCGGAAGGCTTTTTCCGAGGCCTTGTTCAGGGTGGCGCGGGCTTTGTCCGAGCCTTCGTACTTGCTGCGAAATTGCAGCTTGTCGGTGTAGGGCTTGGGCACGGCTTCGCACGTGTAGTCGCTGGGGCCGGTCTTGAGTTTCTCGATCCCGGCGTAGTAACCCTGAGGCGGGACCAGGCCAGCGGCCTGCACGGCCGGGCCGAACAGGGCCAGGGCCAGGGCGAGCACCTTGACCTTACTGTGGGAGCGGGCGTGCCCCGCGATAAGGCCGGTAGAGTCATCGCGGGGCACGTCGAGACGTCGCACCGCCGCACCTACAGGGAAGGAGTTGTTCATAAGCACCTCACATGCCGGCGGTGCGCTGGGCACCAGTGGCGAAGTTGTTGCGTTTGCAGAGCGTGGCCTCGACCTTCTGGGTGCCGCTTTCCGGGCCCTGGACTTCCACGGCGAGCAGGGTCTGGCTAGCCCAGTCTTCGTCCTCGCGCAGCTGGAAGGCGAAGCGGCCGTCGGTGTCGGAGGTCTCGGGCTTTTCGATCTTCACGTCCTCATGACGGCCGTTGAGGTACCAGAGGGTGGCCTGCAAGACCTTGACCGAGGTGTCCTCGAACTTGATGTCCAGCTGGTGGCGGCCATTGACCAGGTCCTTGATCACGCCACCCTTGCCGTTGACCATCAGTTCGTTCTTGCCCGGCTTGAGCGTGGCGCTGGCGTGCATCTGGGCCGGCCGGCCCTCGCAGCCGTTGTCGAGCAGGGCGAGCATCTGCCGCCAGATGGTTTCCTGGTCCAGGCGGTAGAGCGGGGAGAATTCCCAGATGAGGATCTTGGGCGGGTTGTTCTTGAAGTCGTCGCTGCCCAGGTACTGGATCATCGAGCCCTCCAGGCCACCGCCAGGGAAGGCGACGTTGAGCACGTCGGCACCGATGTACTGCTCAAGGAAGCCCGAGAAGTTGTAGTTCTTGCCGCTGTGGCTGGTACCCACCAGGGTGATCTGCGGGTTGCCGCTGTCGCCGAACAGGTCGTCGCTGCCGCTTTCGCCTTTTGGCTCGGTGCTGAACTGATCCATGTACTGCACCGCATAGCTGGTGCCGCACAGCTGCCCGGCGACGTTGTGCAGAGTGCCGGTCTTGCCCATGCGGCCGGACTTGTGGCTTTCGAATTCGCGCCGGGGAATGCCCTCGAAAGCCGGCATTTTGTGCACGGTGTCGGCGACGATCTTCGCCGCGCGCTCGGCACCGTATGGCGTCCAGTGCTGGTCGCCACGGAAGTAGAAATCCTTGCCCTGGTCGGCGGCCGCCAGTTGCTCGTTGGTCAGTGGCGACAGGTCGGGCACGTTGTAGCCCATCTTGCTGAAGCGGGCGAGCATGGCCTGGTAGTTGCCCAGGGCCTTCTCGTAGTTGAACGCGGCTTTTTCGGCCGGCTTCAACATGTTGCGGTTCACCAGGCCACGGGTCGGCTGGTAGACCACCACCAGTTCGACGCCGCGCGCCTTGAAGGCATCGTGCAGCTGTTGCAAACGCTTGTAGCCAGCCGGGGTGGTGTTGAATTCGGTGCGCAGGTCTTCGCGGGTGCGGAACAGCCAGTCGCCCTGGGCCTGTACGAGGGTGGTGAAGTTCTGCTGGTAGCGAGTGGTGTAGCGGCTGGCGTCGTGGGCTTCGGGGCACAACTGGCAGCACGGCTCGGCGGTGAAGCTCGGGGCTTGCACGGTATCGGCATTGGCACCGTTGCTGATGGCCAGCAGGGCGGCGCTTACGCCCAGGAGTTTGATCAGGTGTGGGGTCATGTCGGGCATCCTCATTCGGCCATTTCGGTCTGGCGTTCGACCGGGTCGATCAATACGGCTTTCTGCTGGCGCACCATCAGGTCGAGAATCTCGTCCTGACGCTCACCCAGCACACCGGAAAAACTGATGCCGCTGGCCTTGCTCGGGGCCAGCATCGACACCCGGTACAGCTCCACGCTCAGCGGCGAGTCGATCGACAGCGGGCCGCTGCCGTTGGCTGCCAGCTCACCGCCGACGACGATCAGCGAGACCTTGGTGTCGAACGGGTCGAGGGCGATGTCGCGGTCGGTGTCGGAGAGGTCCTTGATGTGCCCGTACACACCCACCAGGCCGTTGGCCATGGCGACGTTTTCGTACAGACGAATGTTCACGCTGTTACGCACGCGAATGCCGTGGCGGCGGTTGCTGATCAGCTTGTTGCCCCAGATCAGGTTGTCGCCGCTCTCGTACAAGGTGATGCCGTCGGTGTGGTTGCGGTAGATCTCGTTGTAGGCGATCAGGTTGTTGACGCTGTTACGGTCGATCACCACGCCCGAGAGCTTGTTGTCATAGCTCTTGTTGTTGATGATCCAGCTGTCGTTGACCTCACGGGAGACGATGATCCCGTGCTTTTTCTTGGTCCCGTAGACGGTGTTGCCGGCGATGATCAGCCGGTGCGAACGGTCGTGAGGGTCGATGCCGTAGACGATGTTGTCGCGGTAGGTACTGTCCTTGACCACGAAGTCGCTGGTCTCGTAGCAGTAGAAGCCGTACCACATGTCGCTGAACTCGGAGCCGATGATCCAGCCGGTGGGTTCGGGGCGGTTCATCTGCTTGGCCATGTTCGGCGTGTACTGGGAAATACTCACGCCATACGACTTACTCTTGGCGTAGCCGAAGCTGGCCATCTTGGTATTGACGATATAGGTCTCGGTGCCGCCCCACGACAACAGGAACGGGCGGAACTCCTTGGGCGAGCGGAAGGTGGCCGGGCCGTTGTCCTTCTCGCGCCAGCCGGTGACCTGGGTGTCGGTAACGAACAGCTTGCCATCGTTGACGATGAACGAGCCGCCCTCCTGGGACAGGCGCAGTTCCTTGACCTTGCCGTCGATCTCCAGCACACCTTTTTCGCCGACCACGATCGGCAGGCGTGCCAGGTAGACACCGGGCGATGTTTCACTCAGGTACTGCTTGGGCACACGCTTGGCGAGCTCGGTGAAGTTCACATGGCCGTCATCGATGAAGATCGCCTGGGGTATACCGCGCTGGCGGGCCACCCACTCGGCCATCTTGTTGTCGCCGCCGATGAATTCCTTGAGCGCGGTTTCCTGCAGCATGCGCCGCACTGAAACCTTGCCCTTGTGCGCACGCTGGATCTTTTTCTGCACGGCCTCGGCGGTGTAACCGGTCAGGTCCGGCAGGGTCGGCGCCGGAATCTGCAGCGGCTCGATCGGTGCGCTGCTGACGGTGTAGGTCTTGGCCTGCTGCAGTTCCTTGGCCACCGGCACCGGCGCCTGGCTGTTGGCCAGGGCGATGCTGCTGGCCAGCAGCAGAGTGCCGGCCAGCAAGCCGTGCAGGGTGTTCGATTGAAGGCTCATATCAGTGCACTCCAGGCATCAGAAGCGCCAGATCACGTCGACAAAGGCGCGGTGCATGTAGGAGTCCGCTTCCTTGCCATAGGCGTCACCCGGCTTGAACACGCCGCCACGAAAACGCACCAGCGCCGACGGCTCGTCGATCGACTGGCTGAGGGCGGCGGGGAGCAGGCCCTGCTTGAAGTACTTGGTGACCACCAGGTCGACTTCCTGGCCCAGGTCTTTTTCGCCCTGGATCAACGGACGGTTGATGCCGTTGTCCTCGACCACGGCGTTGATGCCGCTGCTGCCGATGTTCTGGTCGCCATCGACGCGCCAGAACTTGTGGTAGATCAGGCTGGCGTCGTAGTCGTCGCGCAGCTGCCAGGAAGTGAACAGGGTGGCCGCCTGCAGGTTGCCCAGTTCGCCACGGAAGGCCTCGCCGAAGCGGTGTACGCGCGAGCGGGTACCGGTGTAGTTGGAGCGATTGCTCTCCAGGCCGGTTTGCTCGTAGTTGCTCGAACCGTCGCTGCCACCACCGCCACTGCCGCGGGCGTAGGCGGCGCCGACCTGCCAGTTGGGGTCGAGGCGCAGGCGAATACCGAGGTCAGTGGCCCAGGCGTTGACGTCGCCGCTCTGCTTGCCGCTGGCAACCTGCTCGCCGTTGACGGTGGTGGTGTTGAGGCTGTCGCGGTCACCGGTCAGCCAGGTCATGCTGCCCCAGTAATTGACGCGGTTCTGGTTGCGCCAGTTGTAGGCATCGCTGTTGGCCTCAAGGCCCAGCCAGGTGAGGTCGCCGGTGCGGGTCTTGTCCAGTTCGTCGACGGTCTCGCCGGGGTTCTTCAGGTTGCCGTCGTCATGGGTGTGGTGGGCGCGCAGGCCGACCCAGTGACCGGGCGTCCACTGGGTGGCGATGTCGCCGTAGACGTGCAGGCGGTCCTTGTCTTCGGGGGCCAGTTCGGTGAGGTCGGTGCGGTACTCGCTGAAGCGCTCGGCCACGCCCAGGTTGGCGCGCAGCAGGGTGGTGTCGAAGGTCCAGTTCAGCGCTTCGATGTTGGTATCGCGCCACATGCCGTCGTCGTTGCGCAGGCGCTGGCGACCGAAACGCAGCTGTTCGCCGGGGTAGGCGGTCAGGCCGCTGTAGCCGACCCAGAATTCGCGCATGGCCAGGTAGCTTTTGTCGGCTTCGCGGCCGTCGGCGCGGCTGTTTTCGGTTTCGGCTTCATCGCCGGACTGGCGCAGGGTGTCGGTCTCGATGATGTCGGTGGCCGCTACCGCCTGGCCCATGGCGAAGGCGCTCCAGTTACCGCGCTCGCCGTATACCCAGGGGCGCAGGTCCAGGCCCACACCGTTGACGTCACCGCCGGAGCGGGTGCCCAGGTCGCGGTCGTCTTCGGACTGGCCGGTGATTTTCACGTCCAGGCCGAAGTTCTTTTCAGCGGTCATGGCCGCCAGGGTCGGGCACGACCAGAGCAGGGCGAAGCCCAGGCCTACGCCAGCTTTCATCCACGGGTTGAGTGTCATAGGGAGTCCTCGCCTTGTTCGGTTTCACGCACGGCCTGCAGGGCCAGGGCGCCAACGCCCTGGCCGATGGCGCCACGGGCCTGGCGCTCTTGCTGCAACAGGCGCTCGGCCTGTGCCTTCTGCGGTGGGGTGAGTTGCTGGTCGAGCTGGGCGGCCAGCGCCTGTGATTGTTCGCTCGGGTTGGCTTGCGCCAGCTGGCTGAAGACCCAGGCATTGACCAGGTCCTGACGGATGCCGTGGCCTTCGCTGAACAGTTGGGCCAGGGCATAGTCGGCGCTGAGCTGGCCGCCACGGGCGGCCGTGAGCAAGTGGTCGACGGCTTTTTGCGGGGCGACCTGACCCAGGTAGCCACGGCGGTACAGTTGGCCCAGGTAGTAATGGGCGCTGACTTCACCGGCGTCGGCGGCGCTTTGCAGGTGGGTCTCGGCCTTTTGTGCATCGGCCGGTACGGTCTTGCCTTCGTAGTAGAGGCGGCCCAGCAGCAGTTCGGCACGCGGTTGCTCGGCGGCGCGGCCCTTGTCGATGTATTCCATCAGCTTGTCGGTGTCGCCCAGCTCCGGGAAGTCGTAGATCAACTGCGCCAGGCTGACCCAGGAGGCCGGGTTTACGGGGGCCACTTGTTCAAGCAAGGCCTGGGCGGTTTTCTCGTCGGTCTGGCCCAGGGTACGATCGGCCAGTACCCGGGCAACGCTGTCGACCCGGGTGGCTGGGATAATGCCGCGCTGGTAGGCGCCTTTTACTTGTTCGATCAGCGCTGCCTGCTGATCGGCCTGGCCGCGCTTCTGGTAGACGGTGGCCAGTTCCACGTAGCAGATGTCGGTGGTGGTCAGGGCTGCCTTGCAGATCCGCTCCACGTCCGCCAGGTGCTGGTCGTAGGTGTTCTGGGTGCGGTACAGCAGCACCTGGGCCAGGCCCGCTTCCGGGTAGCCGGCGGCGCGCCATTGGTCGATCTGCTGCTGGGCATTGGTACTCGGGAAGCTCTGCGGGTATTGCAGGTAGAGCATCGCCAGCGGGATCAAGGTATTGCCCTCGCCATTGGCAAAGGCTTTCTTGAGCAGGGTCTCGGCCTCCTGGCGCTCGGCTTCAGTGGCGTCTGGCTTGGCGGCGAGCAGCCGGCCCAGGCGTGCCTGGGCACGGGGCGAAATGTCGGCGGCGGCGCGGTAGGTGGCTTCGGCTTCCTTGAGCTTGGCGGGATCTCGGGTTTCTACCTGGATATCGGCCAGGCCCACCTGGGCTTCGCTGTAGCCGAGGTCGGCCAGCTGACGATAGTTCTGCTCGGCCAGGGCGGTGTCGCCACGCTTGAGTGCTTCGTTGGCCAGGCGTTGGTCGGGCAGGCCGGCGCAACCGGCCAGGGTTACGGCCAGGGCCAGGCCACACATTTTAAGCGTATCGCTGGCAAGCCAGGGTTTGGTGGGGGGGCAGAGTGCTTTGTGGGACCGGGCATGTCCCGCGATAACACTATCGGCCTCTTCGCGGGGCAAGTCGAGACGTCGCACCGCCGCACCTACAGGGGTAGGGCTGAGATTCATGGCCATGCCTCCCTTAGAGCCCACGGGCAACGGCTTTGTCGATCAGCCAGTCCAGCGACGGGCCACGGTTGCTGTCGACCGCGACCGGGCGGCCAGCCAGTTCGCTGGGCAGGGCTTCGTCGGGCTTGATCTGCACGCGGATGTCCGACGACAGATCTTCGCTGTTCAGGCTGGTGCTGCTGACGATCTGACCGCTGCGGCGCTCGTCGTCGCCGGCCACGGTGAAGTGCACGCGGGCACCGGGCTTGACGTCGTCGAACTGGCGGTAGGTGAAGCGTGCGTCGACCATCGCAGTGGTGGTGCGCGGGATCAGTTGGAAGATCACCTGGCCTTTGCTGGCGTACTGGCCATCGTCCACCAGTTGGCGGGCGACCACGCAATCACAGGGGCTGGTCAGGGTACCGCTCAGTTGCTTGCCGAACAGTTCTTCGACCTTGGCCGGCTCAAGCTGCTGGTCGTCCAGGTGACCCTTGAGCATGTCCAGCATGCTGGTGCTGAACGAGGCCAGTGGCGCGCCCTTGACCGCCATGCCGCCGCTTTCGACCAGGCTTTGCACGGTGCCGTCGCGGGGCATGGTGACGTTGGTGGTCGGCACGCTGACCACACCGGCCTGGGCGTGGCTGACGAAGTACAGGCCGTATACCGATTTTGCGATGAAGCCGAAGGCGGCCACACCGACCACGAATACGCCGAGGCTGAAGGTCACGGCACGCAGGCGGCCGAAGGCGCTCATGCCGCCGTTGGCGTCTTTCTGCTTGCGCGCCTTGGTGAAGTTGTCGCGCTGCAGGGTGCTGAGCACGTCACCCATGGTGATCAGCTCACCCGACAGGTGCGAGGTGATCAGGTGGCGCAGGGTGGCGATGTCGCGTGGCTCAAGGTTCTGGAACTGCACGCCGGTGCGACCGCTGGTGGGGTCGAAGGAGCGCACCTGGAACTCGATATCCATGGCCAGGCCCAGTTTGTCGACCGTGAACTGCAGGCGGCCACGCATTACGTCACCGACTTTGAGCGGGTGCTTGGCGTGGAAACTCAGGCCCCCGGCAGACAGGTCGTCGACCTTCACTTCCAGGGTTTCCCGGCTGGCCCCCAGGTAACGCAACTTGGCCGGGATGCGCACCCGGGCGTGCTGGCGCTGGGCTTCGGACTCATGCACGACATTGACGTTCACGGCGGTATTCATGGCGATTTGTTCCTGTTTAATCCAATCGGGTTCCGGCTCACACGACCATGAACAGCACAGCAATGAAGATGCTGGCCGCCGAGAAGGTCATGGTCCGGGAGGACCAGGTGTTGAACCATTGTTGAAAGCTGGCGAGGTCGCGTTTGAGGGCAGTGGGCTGGCGCGTCCAGGACTGCTTGTCGAGGCGGAAGAACACGTAGATCTTCATGATCGCGCCGACGATCTGGTTGTAATAAAGGATCAGCGGGTAGGCCGGACCGATGTTGTGGCCCGAGCACAGCAGCATGAACGTCAGGATCAGGCGGGTGATGCCGATCCACAGCAGGTACACCAACAGGAACGCCGGGCCGAACTTCAGGCTGGCAATCAGCGCAACGGTCAGGCCGAGCAAACTGGTCCACATCGACACGCGCTGGTCGAACAGCACCACGCTGGTGAACAGCCCCAGACGGCGGATACCCAGGCCCAGGGCCCGCGAGTTCTGGCGCAGGTTGTTGCCGTACCAGCGGTACATCAGCTTGCGGCTGGCCTTGATGAAACTCTTCTCGGGCGGGTGCTCGACGGTGTTGATCGCCGCATCCGGCACGTAGAAGGTGTCGTAGCCCAGGCGCATGAGACTGAACCAGCTCGACTTGTCGTCACCGGTCAGGAACTTGAAGCGGCCCAGGCGCCAGTGCTGCAGCGAGTCGTTCTCGACGTCGGCGATGAACTCGGGGTTGGTCACCACCGCGGCGCGGAACACCGACATGCGCCCGGTCATGGTCAGCACGCGCTTGGACAGGGCCATCGAACACATGTTGATGTGGCGTTGGGCGAAGCGCAGCTTGTGCCACTCGCTCATGATGTAGCCGCCGCGCACTTCGCAGAATTCGTTGGTGGTCAGGCCGCCGACATTGCCGAACAGCTTGAACCAGGGCACGGTCTTGCGTACCACGCCTTCACCGAGCACGGTGTCGCCGTCGATGACTGCCACCACGGCGTTTTCGTCTGGCAGGTGACGCGAGATGGCGCGAAAGCCATAGGCCAGGCCGTCACGCTTGCCGGTCCCGGCGATGCGCACGAAATCCAGGGTGACGCGGTCTGGCGGATTGAATTTTTCCCAGAGGCTTTTCACCAGCAGCTCATCGGACATTTCCACCAGCGAGCAGACCACGGTGGTCGGGTAGCCGCAGTCGATGGCTTCGCGGATGACCGAGCTGTAGACCTGGGCGGTGGTCAGCGCGTCGATGCGAAAGCTGGTGACCATCAGGTAGACATGCGACGGATCGGCGGCGCTGCCCAGTTTGCGCACCTTGCGGCGCAGCATCGGGTAGACCACGTAGAGGAACAGCATGCCGCGCACAAAGTGCGTGGCACCCATGGAATAGCGCCAGATGCCGACGGCGCCGACCAGGAAAATGAAGTCCTTCGAGTCGGGGTCGAAAATGGAGTTGGGCAAGGCCAGGGCGATCAACATGAGCAGGCTCACGTAGAACAACCAACCGGCGACCTGTAGCAGGCCGTGCTTGAGCCTTAGCATGTTCTGCATCCGTATCCAGTGGGGAAATAGGGGGTGCGCAGGGCCCGAAGGCCCCGCGCCTGCCGGGTTACCAGCAGATACCTTCGGTGCGGCTGAGCGGGGAGGTGGCCTTGCTCATGAAGCCGACCAGGTCGATGACCTGCTTGCCTTCCGGTGCCTGTTGGGCGAGGGCGCGGAACTTCTCGTCGCGGTTGCCCAGCACGATCACGTCGGCGTGCTTGATCACCTGGTCGAAGTCGGCGTTGAGCAGGGACGAGACGTGGGGGATCTTCGACTCGATGTAGTCCTTGTTCGCCCCGTGGACGCGGGCGTACTCGACGTTGCTGTCGTAGATGTTCAGCTCGTAGCCCTTGCCGATCAGGCGCTCGGCCAGTTCCACCAGCGGGCTTTCGCGCAGGTCGTCGGTGCCGGCCTTGAAGCTCAGGCCGAGCAGGGCGACCTTGCGCTTGTCGTGGCTTTCGATGATGTCGAAGGCGTTCTGCACCTGGGACTCGTTGCTGGTCATCAGCGAGTTGAGCAGCGGCGCCTTCACGTCCAGGCTGCTGGCGCGGTAGGTCAGGGCGCGCACGTCCTTGGGCAGGCACGAGCCGCCGAAGGCGAAACCTGGGCGCATGTAGTACTGCGACAGGTTCAGGGCCTTGTCCTGGCAGACCACGTCCATCACTTCGCGGCCATCGACGCCCACCGCCTTGGCGATGTTGCCGATCTCGTTGGCGAAGGTGACCTTGGTGGCGTGCCAGACGTTGCAGGTGTACTTGATCATCTCGGCCACTTCGATGTCCTTGCGGATGATCGGGGCATCGAGTTCTTCGTAGAGCGATTGCAGGACATCGCCGCTGGCGCGGTCCAGTTCACCGATCACGGTCATCGGCGGCTGGTCGTAGTCTTTGATTGCGGTACTTTCACGCAGGAACTCGGGGTTTACCGCCACGCCGAAATCGACGCCGGCCTTTTTCCCCGAGCACGCTTCGAGGATCGGAATCACCACGTTCTTCACGGTACCCGGCAGCACGGTGCTGCGTACCACGATGGTGTGGCGGCTGGCTTTTTCGCGCAGCACGAAACCGATTTCGCGGCACACCGACTCGATGTATTCCAGGCCCAGGTCACCGTTCTTCTTGCTCGGCGTACCGACGCAGATCATCGACAGGTCGCTGTCGCGGATCGCTGCGGCAAAGTCGGTGGTGCCACGCAGGCGGCCGGTGTCGATGCCCTGTTGCAAGAGTGCTTCAAGCCCGGGTTCGACAATTGGCGATTTGCCCTGGTTGATCAGGTCGATCTTGGTACTGGAAACATCCACGCCAATCACTTCATGACCCCGTGCGGACAGGCAGCCAGCACAGACTGCACCTACATAACCCAAACCAAAGATGCTGATACGCATCGCTATCACCTCATGTGTTTATCATGCCGGCTCAACTAGCAGAGCCAGACCGGGTTGATTAACCAGCAGTTTTCAGGCGAACGGAGTTGTGGCAATAAGCAGTCACTTCACCGTGCGCAGGCATATAAATGTGGAGTGCAAAGTTATATGCACTCAAAGTTGGCAGCCAATGGCCAATAATTATGGGCGTGCCCTTAAATGCAGCCGTCTTTATTGCAGGTCGGTTGTCCGACACTGCAGTGCTTGCTCTTTCAATTGGAATAAACCTTTTGAAATCAACCACTGGGACGCTTTTCTGGGGCGCGTGTCTCCTGGCTTCAACTGAAGGTCAGTTGTCGGGATTCAACTCAATGTTATGGGGTTGCACAAGCATAGTGCCACTCCAATCGTGCTGTAGGTCATCTCTCACATGACGCTCGAGAATCGTTACGGGTGGTATGAGCGATGGCTGAGGGGATAAGTTCCGAGCGCGGTTCAATGGCGGTGAAAGATTTTTAAATAATTTTTAAAGTGCCACTACTTTCAATGTGATGGCACGCAGGAGTTTCGTCCCTGTATATAAAGGGCGAACGTGGGGAGGGATGTTTTTGTGCCAGCATCGAAAATTATTTTTTGAAATTCGTCAAAAAATTACGAACGGTCTTATGGCGTTTTGCGATAAAAGCAGGGAAATAGAAAATTGACGCCAAATTCACGGCGCTATTTAGGCCGGGGCAAGCCCGCTCCCACAGGAGGGGGCGAGCCAATACACCGTTCAGTGGGACATGCCTTCAATCACTCTTTTCAGCGAGGCCGGCAACATCGGCCCATGCCCCAATCCCTCGAACCGCTCAAAGCCAACCTGCAACCCCTGCACCTTGGCCAGATCCGCCACCAGCTCCCGCGCCGGCCGCTCTACATCGCCGTTGACCGGCGCGCGGGGGCTGGACGGTTCTTCACTCCCGCGCATCAGCAACAGTCGCGGGCGGCTGTCGCCCAAGCGTTGCTGCAACCCCTGCGCCTCGCGAATGATCGCGCCGTCATGCCACCACAACGATGGGCTGGCCGCCGCATAGTCGCTGAACTCGCCAGGCCGGGTGAACAGCGCATGCAGCACCGCCAGGCCCCCATAGGAGTGCCCCCACAGGGTCTGGCGCTGGAGATCGATCGGGGCCACGCCGGCCACCATGGGCCGCATGCGTTGAGCGAGCAGGTCGAAAAACGCATCGACGCCCCCGCTGGGCTGCCCGCTCAGGGGATCACGCTGGTGCGCCTGGCCGGGCACTTGCGGGGTGTAGTCAAAGGTACGTCCTGCTCGCTCGATGCGCAGCTCGGTCTGGTAGCCTACCGCTACCAGCAGCGGCGCCTGACCTGCCGCCAGTGACTTCAATTGCTCGCTGTTCAAGGCGCCCAGGGCGGCATTGCCGTCGAGCATCCACAGCACCGGGTAGCCTGCAGCAGGCGCCTGGCGATCGGGCTTGCCGATCCACAGCCGGTAATGACGCTGGCCGTCTGCAGAATCCAGATCGATGTGGCTGAAGCGGTAGGCCAGATCCTGGCGCTGCAGCAGCGAGGTGTCCATCTGCTGTTCGGGGGCTGGCTGGGCCAGGGCAACAGGCGCCGCAAGGGCAAGTGTCAACGCCAGGGACAGGGTCATCTTGCTCATCAGGTGTCTCATCAGGGCTTGCACGGCGCGCAATGCGGGAGGGCCAAGATGATAGTGGGTGCCGGCTGCGCGTAAAGCGCCTTAACTTTCTAAACACGCCTTGCCGCTAGGCAGCACGATATGCAGGCACAGGCCGGGATGCCCGTTGCTGGCCCACAGGCGACCGCCTTGCAGTTCGATCGCGCGGCGGGCGATGGCCAGCCCCAGGCCGAAGCCTGCGCCACTGTCGGCCAGGCGCTGGTAGGGCTTGAAGATGCGTTCGAGGTCAGCTTGAGGTACGCCTGGGCCCTGATCGCTCAGGCGCAGGTGCCAGCAATCGCCCTCACGCCAGCCATCAAGGCGGACCGAGCCTTCGGCGGGCGAATGACGGATGGCATTGCGCATGAGGTTTTCCAGCGCCTGGGCCAGGCTGTCCAGATGGACCTGCACCAGGCAGTCGATACCAAGCGAGCAGGGCAAGCGGGTGCGGTCCCAGCCGCTTTCGAAGCAGATGTCCTGGGACAAGGCTTCCCACACTGAAACCATCAAGACCGGTTCGGTGGGTAGTTGTGGCTGCTCGGTGTCCATCCAGGCAAGGTCCAGCGTGTCCTCGAGCAGCTTCTGCATGTCGTTCACTTCGCGCTCCAGGCGCTCACGCATCTGGGCAGGCGGCAAGTCGCTGTCATGGGCGATCCGTAGCCGTGCCAGGGGCGTGCGCAGCTCGTGAGACAGCGTGCGCAGCAGCAGGCGTTGTTGTTCAAGGCTTTGACGAAGGCGCCCGGCCATGTGTTCAAAGGCCTGCGCCAGTTCACCCAGCTCGTCGCGCCGCTCTTGCAGGGGAAGGCCGGGGTTGTCCAGGTCGTCTGCGCACAAGGCGTCGGCGCGGTCGCGCAGGCGGTTGAGGGGTACGACCAGATGCCGGTAGATGGCCAGGCCCAGCAGCAGTGCAAGCAACGTGGGTGCGATGCCGTGGGTGATGACGTGGGTCCAGGGCGTCAGGCCCGTCGGCAACAGGCGCTCGGGGAGTTGCAACACCAGGCGGCCGTCCTCGGGATGTTGCGGGAACTCGATGCTGACGTAGGGCAGTTGATCCTGCAGGCGTCGGCTCATCGGCCAGGCGATTTTGCGCATGAAGGCCAGGCGGCTGGCCTCCTCGGCATTCAGCGGCGTAGTGCCAAGGCTCTGTAGATGCGGGCCGACCAAGGCTACCCAGGTGTTCTCGGCGTCTTGCAGTTTTCTGCGAAAGGCCTCTGCGCCTTGCGCGCCCCCTTGCTGCCAGGCGTGTTCAGCTTGCTGCGCATAGCGAGCGAGATAGTCCTGGTCGGCCTGGGACAGGAAGTAGGTGCTGCGCTCCACCGACAAGCCCCAGGTCCAGATCAGCCAGGTCAGCAGCAGGCAGAAGCTGACCTGCAGTGCCGCCAGTTTCCACAGCAAGGGATGGCGGCGCATCAAGGTTGTTCCTGGTCGACCAGGATGTATCCCTGACCGCGCACGGCCTGGATTTGCATGTGCTGGGCACCGATATCGGCCAGCTTGCGGCGCAGGTTGCACACATGGACATCAAGGCCGCGGTCCAGGCGGGTATAGGCTCGATGCAGCACGGTCTGGTAGAGGAATGCCTTGCTCAACGCTTCGCCGGGATGGGCGTTGAGTGTGGCCAGCAAGCGAAATTCAGAGGCGGTAAGGCCGGCCGCCTTGCCGTTGTGATGGATGTCCTGAAGGCTCTGGTCAAGGATCACCTCGCCGGCTTCGGTTTGCTGGGAGGTAGCGCGGTCGAAGGCCACACGCCGCAACAGTGCATCGACCCGTGCGTCCAGTTCGGCCAGGCTGAAGGGCTTGGGCAGGTAATCGTCCGCGCCGCGGGTGAAACCACTGATGCGATCCTGCTCGGCCCCCAGCGCCGACATCAGCATCACCGGTACGGCCTGCTGGCGGCGTATTTCATCGAGCAGGCTGAGGCCGTCGATGCCGGGAAGCATGATGTCCAGCAACACCAGGTCGAAGCGGTGGTGCTGCACCGCATGCAGGGCCTGGGTGCCGGTGGCACAGGCGTGAACCAGGAAGCTGCGGTTGAGGAAGTGCTGCTGCAGGTCCTCGAGCAGGCGTGGGTCATCTTCGGCGAGGAGGAGCGAGGTGGGCATGGTTGGTCTTGAATGAGAATTTATATCAGTTGTGATCATCCCATTGCGAGCCGGGTGAGGGCAATCGTCCTGTGCTGAGTCTTGCCTGCTCATGGCCGGTTAGCGGCCGCAGGTGTGTTAAGAAGGTTAATCCTGCTGCACCCCTCGTTGCCCTCCGGTATCGTTCGCAAAAAGCAATTGGTTTCGTTTGCGATTGACTGTCATTTAAGTGGCGGCCGTCAGCCCTGTCCAGTCCTTATCCCTCGCCAATCGTCAGGCATCGGCCGTGACGCGGGGGGTGGCTGCCCGCAAGAAGGTGGCTTGAGCCACTCGTCACGGTGGCGGGCGAACCACGTGTTTCTGTGTCCACTGCAAATCCAACTGAAGGGTGTGTCATGAGCGGTTTTAAAGGTGTGGGGAGCCCGCTTCGGGCTCGGGGATGGCTGGTGCTGGGGATGTTGGCGCCGTTTTCGTTTTCGGCACTGGCTGAAACAGTGGCGACCCAGGCTGCTGCACAAAGCTCGGTCGAGTTGCCGACATTGACCATCGAAGGCAACCGCCTGTACGACATGCTGCCTTCGCAAGACACCGGGGGCTACAGCGTCGAGGCGGCCACCGTGGGCACCAAGACCCCCGCGCCGCTCAAGGACATCCCGCAATCGATCACTGTCTACACCCAGGACTACGTCAAAGACCGCCAGTTCGTGCACCTGGATGACCTGGCCAAATACACCGCTGGCCTGCGTACCCTGACCAACGACAGTGGTCGTTCGTCGATCTATTCCCGCGGCTACGAGTACAGCGAATTCAATATCGACGGCCTGCCGGCGCCGATGGCCAGCATCTTTGGCACCGTGCCCTCGCTGGCTGCCTTCGATCGTGTCGAGATCATGCGTGGCCCGGCCGGGTTGTTCAGCAGCACCAGCGAACTGGGCGGTATCGTCAATATGGTGCGCAAGCGCCCGACCGCTCAATTCCAGGGTCACGTTGAAGCCGGCTATGGCACATGGGACACCAATCACGAAGAAATCGACCTGGGCGGGCCGCTGGATGATGCTGGCCGAGTGCGCGGGCGTTTTGTCGCTTCGCGTGACGACACCAAGGGTGAAGTCGACTACAACGCCAACACCAGTAATACCTATTACGGCGCGCTGGATATCGACCTGGACGACGCGACCCTGTTGTCGTTCGGCCTGATCCACGAAGTGAAGGACATTACCCCGCACAACGGCTACCCGGCATCACTGTCCGGCGAGGTGCCCGACTTCAGCCATTCCAGGTTCCTTGGTGCCGACTGGAACTACTTCGACGGCAAGACCACCGACCTGGTTGCCGAATTGACCCACCGTTTCGATAACGGTGGTTATGGCCGTGTCGCCGCCCGTGGCTCGCACCGCGACACCGAATACCTGTATGCCTTCACCGCGACCAATGCCGTCAACGGGTCCAACTCCGAACGCGCCAGCGCCCGGGACTTCACCCAGGACACCTACTCGCTGGACGCCAGTTACAGCCAGCCGTTCGAAGCCTTGGGCCAGGTCAGCGAGTTCGTGGTGGGCACCGACTACAAGAACTACGACACCGAATACTTGAATGGCACTACCAACCTGGGTGCAATCAACGTCAACACCTACTCGCCGAAGCAGTTCGCCAAACCGTCGCCGAACTACAGCACCGAGACCGGCATGCAAGAGGAAGAATACGGCTTGTACTCCAAGGTCACCTTCCGCCCGGTCGAACGCTTGGCGCTGATCGCCGGTGGCCGCTTCAGTTGGTATCGCGGTGACTTCTACACCACGACCTTGAGCACAGGGGCGACTAACAACGACGACAAGCGTGTGGATGGGCGCTTTACGCCGTATGGTGGCCTGGTCTACGACCTGACCGAGAGCCATGCGTTGTACGCCAGCTACTCACAGGTCTATAAGCCGCAGTCGGACGTCGACAGCAGTGGCCGGGTGCTCAAGCCGCGTGAAGGCGATCAGTATGAGTTCGGCCTCAAGAGCAGTTACCTGGGGGGCGACCTCAACACGCGCTTCTCGGTATTCCGCCTGACCGACAAGAACCGCGCCTCCACCGAGTTCGATGTCGACGGCGTCGACACCGGCTTCTCCGTCGCTTCCGGCAAGACGCGCGTCAAGGGCGCCGAAGTGGAAGTCAGCGGCAAGTTGACGCAAAACTGGGAGTTGCTGGCGGGCTACACCTGGATGGAAACCGAAACCCTGGACGGTGATGACGAAACCAATTTCTTCGTGATGCCGCGCAACCAGGCCTCGCTGTGGAGCAAGTACACCCTCAGCCAAGGCCCGCTGTCCGGGCTGGCCGTCGGTGGCGGCATCTCGGCGATGAGCCACTTCTACTCCGAGAACGGCGGGGTGCGTATCGATGCCCCGGGCTACGCCACCGTGGATGCGATGGTGTCGTACCCGGTCACCTCGAAGCTGACGGCCACTCTCAACGTCAACAACCTGTTCGACCGGGACTACTTGTCGCGGGTAGGTTCGATCTCGACGTTCAACTTCTATGGGCCTTCGCGCAGCATGATGGTGGGCGCGCGGTACGACTTCTAGCGTTACGCGTCCGGATGATCGCGCAGGAACACCAGGTTGTCCGGCTTCGATTGATCGGCGCTGTAGTAGTAGCCCTGAACGTCGAACTGCTTGAGCTGCTCGGGATCGTTGATGCGCTCCTGGATCACGAAGCGGCTCATCATGCCGCGGGCCTTCTTGGCGTAGAAGCTGATGATCTTGTACTGGCCGTTCTTGAAGTCGCGGAATTCGGTGTTGATGATCCGCGCCTTGAGGGCACTGCGCTTGACCGCGCTGAAGTACTCGTTGCTGGCCAGGTTGAGCAACAGGTCGTCACCCTGGTCGGCCAGGGCCTGGTTCAACCATTCGCTGATGCGCGTGCCCCAGAAGGCGTACAGGTCCTTGCCGCGGGCGTTGGCCAGCTTGGTGCCCATTTCCAGGCGATAGGGTTGCATCAGGTCCAGCGGGCGCAGCAGGCCGTAGAGGCCCGAGAGCATGCGCAGGTGTTCCTGGGCGTAGCTGAAGTCGTCCTCGCTCAGGCTCTGGGCGTCGAGCCCGGTGTACACATCGCCCTTGAACGCCAGCAGCGCCTGCTTGGCGTTCTCCGGGGTGAAGGCCGGGGTCCAGCTGCCGAAGCGCGCGGCATTGAGGCCGGCAAGCTTGTCGGAGAGGTGCATCAGCTCGCTGATCTGCGCTGGCGACAGCTCGCGCAGCTGCACGATCAGCTCCTGGGAATCATCCAGGTACTGCGGCTGGGTGTAGCGCTGGGTTACCGGCGGGGTGTCGTAGTCGAGGGTCTTGGCGGGGGATATCACCGTCAGCATCGGTCGGGCTCCTTGAATCGTGAGGCGATTCTACGGGGCGGGGGCTGTGATCTCCAGCTATGACGTCAATAGCCACAGACCATCCCGACGCTTGACGTTATAGTGCGCGGCGAGGAAACCGGAGACCTAGATCGTGCGCATTGCCCTGCTGTTACTGACCGGACTGCTGAGTTTCGGCGCCCAGGCCGCGCCCTTGCCATTGGCAACCTTCGACCGTAGCCACTGGCCGGAGCAGCTCGACAGCCCGACCTTGTTCGATGTGGCCTCGCGGGCCGAGATTCTTGCATTTGCGCAGGCCTTGCACGCCAGCGAAGCACTGGATGAACCGGCCCTGGCAGCACGACTTGGGCTCAAGCAGGTCAACCTGGCGTCCATCGACAAGGTACGCCAGCGCTTGTGGCAGCAGTTGTGGCGCAACTATGACCTGGCCCAGCAAAGCTGCGAGCAGGATGCCTCGTTCTGTTATGTGATCGACGGCGTGGCCGAACTGCGCCGGCAAGCGGCGACGTTCGAAGTGGCCGCTGATTCGTTCTATGCCGGCTGGACCGCTCCGAGTCGGTCGTTCCATGAGCGATACCTGAACGAGCTGCTGCGCAAGGCCGCGCTTTTTCCACAGACCGCCAGCGAAGTGGAGCGTTTCTCGGACCTTGAGCGCGATGGCAATGAGCTCAATGATCGGCTGTTCATGCTGACCTTCGATGCTGGCCCGGGTGCGGGCACGGCTGCACTGGCGGATTACCTGCGCCGGCAGAAGCTGGGTGCGACCTTCTTTGTACTCGGCAACAGCTTGCAGACGCGTCGCGACAAGACCTCGCTCGCGGACCTGCGTGCGCTCTACAAGGGCCAGTGTGTAGGCATCCAGGGCTGGCAGTACCGTTCACACGGGCAGTGGCAAGACTGGCAAGGTTCGGTGATGCGCAGCCAGGCGCGGGTTCAGGCGGACCTGCCCGATCAGTATGTGCCACTGTTCAGGCCGCCCTACGGCCAGCGACGCGCCGACAGCCAGGGGTTTTTCCAGGGCCAGGGGTTGCAGGTGGTGCTGTGGAATATCGATGCCCAGGACCAGGGCGCGCTCAGTGCCGAGCAGTCGGCGCAACGGGTATTGACCCTGATGCTGCTCTGGCGTCGCGGCATGATTCAGTTCCATGACGCCCAGTCCAAGGCGCAGGAGGCGGTGGCCTGGCTGCTCGGGCAGACATCGCAGAGCGGGATCGGTTGGGAAGACTGTCGGCAGTTTGCCGGGAAAAGCTGACAACAGGCGGGAAGGGCAACGCTCAGCAATGAAATGCCACCTGCATTTCACTGGGCTGGATTTATGACTTTAGCGGTGCTTTGACCGTGCGCCAAGGGCTAAGTGTCATCACGAAAAATAAACTTCAAAAATACGTAAAAATGCTTTTTCCGGTCATGGGTTTTGCGGTATCAAGGAGTCAGACCGCCGAACCCTGCATCACAGGTGGCGTCATTGGGCACCAGTAGTGTGAGGGCAGCTTCCCCGCCGTAACGACGCGGCAGTGGGAGGTAACGGCGGCCACTTCACGGCGCAGCACCGCATGGGTATTGCGTCGTCTGGCCCCCACAAAGGTGACCGAGTATGGATGATCAAGGACGCACCACTTCCTCCAACCAGCCAATCCTTTATGTGCTCGATACCAATGTACTGATCCACGATCCAAACGCCTTGCTCAATTTCGAGGAGCACCACGTCGCCATACCGATGACGGTGCTGGAGGAGCTCGACAAACTCAAGACCGGAAAACACACCATCGCCGCCGAATGTCGCCAGGCCATCCGCCTGATCGACCAGACCCTGGGCGATGCCTCGCCTGCCGATGTCGAGCAGGGTGTGCCGATCCAGCGTGGCAAGAGCGGTCCCAAGGGGTTCCTGTCGATTCTGATGAGCCCGCGCAACGAGCCCAACCGCCTGCTGCCGGAAAACCTCAACGACAACATCATCATCAACCAGTTGCTGGAACTGCGCAGTCGGCGCACGGATCGCGACGTGGTACTGGTGACCAAAGACATCAACATGCGCCTGAAGGCCCGCGCCTGTGGGATCGCGGCCGAGGACTACAGTACCGACCAGCTGGTTGACGACGTTTCGTTGCTGTCCAAGGGGTATCACAGTGTGACCGGCTCTTTCTGGGACCGGGTCAGCAAGGTCGAGACCCGCCAGGACCGCGGCCGCACCTGGCATCGGGTGCAGATGATCGACAACCTGCCGGCTGTGCATATCAACGAGTTCATCATTGACGAGCAGGGCTTCGTTGGCTGGATCAAGGGCATCAAGGATGGCGAGCTGGTGCTGCTCGACTTGCATCAGGAACCCTTGCTGCACCAGGAAGCCTGGGGCCTGAAACCGCGGGATATCCACCAGAGCCTGGCGCTGTTCGCGCTGCTCGACCCGGACATCCACCTGGTCAACCTGACCGGCGCCGCCGGTTCCGGCAAGACCATCCTGGCCCTGGCCGCTGCAATCGAGCAGACCATGGTTAGCAAGCGCTATCGTCGTATCATCGCGACCCGCAGCGTGCAGGGGCTGGACCAGGAGATCGGTTTTCTGCCGGGCACCGAGGCGGAAAAAATGGAGCCTTGGCTGGGGGCAATCACCGACAACCTCGAAGCCTTGCATATGGACGACGAGAACACCCACGGCAGTGTCGACTACATCCTCGAGCGGGTGCCGCTGCAGTTCAAATCCCTGAACTACATCCGCGGTCGCAGTTTCCAGCAGAGCCTGATCCTGATCGATGAATGCCAGAACCTGACCCCGCACCAGATGAAAACCATCATCACCCGTGCAGGCGCCGGTTCCAAGGTGATCTGCCTGGGTAACCTGGCGCAGATCGACACTCCCTACCTGTCGGCCACCAGCTCCGGCCTGACTTACCTGACCGAACGCTTCAAGGACTTCCCCAACGGCGTGCATATCACCCTGCAGGGTGTGCCACGCTCGATCCTGGCCGAATACGCCGAATCGCACTTGTAACCTCCAGCCACCGGGCGGTCGTACCGCCCGGTGTTTTTTCGCTGCGAATACCTGACTCCTGGGTTTACACTCTTTGCTCCTGAACAGGAGGAAGGTTGTGCTGACTCATCTAGATTCCCAAGGTCGGGCCAACATGGTCGACGTCACTGAAAAAGCCGTGACTGCGCGCGAGGCTGTGGCTGAAGCGCGGGTTCGCATGCTCCCGCAGACCCTGCAGATGATCGTTGACGGCGAACACCCCAAGGGGGATGTCTTTGCCGTGGCGCGCATTGCCGGTATCCAGGCGGCGAAAAAGACCAGCGACCTGATCCCGCTGTGCCACCCGCTGATGCTCACCAGCGTCAAGGTCGAGCTCAGCGCTGAAGGCACTGACACCGTACACATCGTTGCCCGCTGCAAACTGGCCGGGCAGACAGGGGTGGAAATGGAAGCACTGGCCGCCGCCAGTGTCGCGGCCCTGACTATCTATGACATGTGCAAGGCGGTGGATCGCGGCATGGTCATCGAAGGCATTCGCGTGCTGGAAAAGCTCGGCGGCAAGAGCGGTCACTACCAGGCGGATGACGTGCAATGAACATCAATGTGGTGTATTTCGCTCGCTTTCGTGAAGCACTGGGGCGTGATGGTGAAGCCTTGCAGGGTGAGTTCAAAACCCTGGACGACGTACGCCGGGCCCTGCTGGCCAAGGGTGACACGCATGCTTTTCTCGCCGAACAGAACCTGATGTGTGCCCGCAACCAGGACTTGTGCAAATTGGATGAGCCGCTGCAAGACGGCGATGAAGTGGCGTTCTTTCCGCCTGTGACCGGGGGTTGAGATGAGCGTAAGGGTTCAGCTCGCAGCATTCGACCCAGGTGTTGAAGTCAATGCCATGCACGCGGCCAATGTCGGAGTCGGCGCGGTGGCAAGCTTCATTGGCTACGTGCGCGACTTCAACGATGGCCTGGAGGTGGCTGGCATGTTCCTGGAGCATTATCCGGGAATGACCGAGAAAGCACTGGGCAAGATTGTCGTCGAGGCCGAGCAGCGCTGGCCGTTGCTCAAGGTCGAGGTGCTGCACCGTATCGGCGCACTGGAACCGGGTGAGCCGATTGTGTTTGTCGGGGTGGCCAGCGCTCACCGCCAGGCGGCATTCGACGCCTGCAACTTCATCATGGATTACCTCAAGACCCGTGCCCCGTTCTGGAAGAAAGAGCAGACCAGCCAAGGCGAGCGGTGGGTGGATGGCAAACAGACTGACAAGGATGCTGCGGGGCGGTGGTGATCGACATCGCTGTCGCGGGGCAGGCCCGTTCCTACAAGTAGACGCGGGGTTGCCCCGCGATACTTGAGTTTTCATACAGAAAAGTCCAGTATGGAATTATAAGTACAAAATAATTCCAGGCTCACCCGTGCCTGCTTCCTTCCCTCTGTCTTGCAACACACCTCCAATAACGAGCGAGAGAGACCCTCATGAACAAGTTCACCCTGATCAGTGGTCTGGCCTTGAGCCTGTTGGCCAGCAGCAGTCTGTTCGCCGCCGAGAAAACCTTGCGCATTGGCATCGAAGCCGCCTACCCGCCGTTCGCCTCGAAGAACGACAAGGGGGAGATCATCGGCTTCGACTACGACATCGGCAATGCCCTGTGCGCGCAGATGCAGGTCAAGTGTGTGTGGAACGAGGTCGAGTTCGACGGTCTGATTCCGTCGCTCAAAGTGAAGAAGATCGATGCCGCGCTGTCGTCGATGACCATTACCGATGAGCGCAAGAAGTCGGTGGATTTCACCCATAAGTACTACTTCACCTCCTCGCGCCTGGTCATGAAGAAGGGCGCCGTGGTCGATGATCAGTATGCAAGCCTCAAGGGCAAGACCGTGGGCGTGCAGCGCGCCACCACCACCGATCGCTATGCTACCGAAGTGCTCGAGCCCAAGGGCATCACCATCAAGCGCTACAGCAACAACGAAGAGATCTACATGGACCTGGCGTCCGGGCGTGTGGATGCAATTTTCGCCGACACCATTCCGCTGGATGACTTCCTGTCGATGCCGCGTGGGGCCGACTATGCCTTCACAGGGCCCGAGCTCAAGGATCCGAAGTACGTCGGCGAGGGTGCCGGGATTGCCGTGCGCAAGGGCAATAGCGAACTGGTCGGCCAACTCAACAAGGCCATCGATGGTATTCGCGCCAGCGGCGAGTACCAGAAGATCCAGGCCAAGTACTTCAAGACCGATATCTACGGCGATTGATCGCCCTGCTCAGGGCCTGAAGCCATTCAGGCCTTGAGTTCCTTCAGGTGTTTGTACACCGTCGCCCGTCCCATCCCCAGCACATTGGCCACATAGTTGGCCGCACTCTTGCCCTTGAACGCGCCTTCGGCGTGCAGGGCCAGCACCAGCTCGCGCTTGTGGTCGCGGGTCAGCAGGTTCAGGCTCAACTGACGCTGGCGCAGCCAGCTGTTGAGGAAGGTGTTGATACGTTCCTGCCAGTCATCGCGAAACAGGGCATCAGGTTGCGGGATCAACCGGCTGGGCGATAGGAACAGGTCCAGCGCCGCCTTCGCGGTTTCGAACAAGGTGATGTTCAGGTTGATGCACAGCACCGCCAGCGGCTTGCCGCTGCTGTCGCGCAGCACTGTGCTCAGGGAGCGGATCTTCTGGCCGTCCCAGTTGAGTTTTTCGTAGGGACCGATGTTGGTTTCATCGGTGCCAGCCTCGAACATGTCCTCCAGCGCCGCATCGTCACCCACCTCACGCTTGGACAGGTTGTTGGCGATGTAGTCGATCTTCTGGCTGCGCAGATCGTGCAGCACCACCTCGGCGTGGGGAAAGAACAAGGTGGCGATGGCATCGGCGATGGCCCGGTAGTTGTCCAGGACAGGGTCGGGGTGGGGTGTCGACATTCAGGCAGGCTCCAGGCGGTGTCAGCGCCCCGGTCACCAGGGCGCTGGGAGTGTGCCGCAATCGCGGCGGCGCGTCACCCTTGCAGGCGGCGGGGCGACAGCATCTCGGGGTTCAGGCCAAAGCCCTTGAGGTGATCGTCCAGCGCCTGGCCGCGGACCAGGGCGGCACTGGCCTGGCCCATGGCTGGTGACGTCTGGATACCATAGCCACCCTGTGCCGCGACCCAGAACAGGCCAGGCACCTGCGGGTCGAAACCGGCGATCAGGTCACCGTCGGCAACAAAGCTGCGCAAGCCGGCCCAGGTGCGGGTTGGCCGGCGAATGCTCAAGGTGGTGGCTTCTTCGATCTGGTAGATGCCCATGGCGATGTCCAGCTCTTCGGCTTGCACATCATGGGGTTCGACCGGGTCGGCGTTGGCCGGGGAGCCAAGCAACATGCCGGCATCGGGTTTCATGTAGAACGATTCGTCGAGACTGACCAGCATGGGCCAGGCATGGCTGTCGATGCCTTCGGGCCCGGCAAAGATAAAGGCGGCGCGGCGTTTTGGTTGCAAGCCCAGCGGCCGCGCACCGGCCAGCACGCCGATCTGGTCGGCCCAGGCTCCGGCGGCGTTGATCAGCACGGGGGCGCTGAACGTACCGCGGCTGGTCTGCACCTGCCAGACACCGTCGGCATCGCGGCTCAGTTGCTGCACGTCGCAGTTGCTGTGGACTTCACCTTGCTGGCGGCGGATACCACGCAGGTAACCCTGGTGCAGGGCGTCGGTATCGATGTCGCTGGCGCTTGGATCAAGCAGGGCGCCGTGGACCTTTTCACGGCGCAGCACGGGCAGCAGTGCGCAGGCCTGGTCAGCATCCAGTAACTCGACTTCCGGTACGCAGGCTTTGGCGCTCTGGTACTGGCGCTGCAGTTCCTCGGGATCACCGGTGAAGTCGACGGTCATCTCGCCACGCGGGGTCAGCAGGGGATGCTCGGCAAAGCCCGCTGGCGGGTGGTCGAAGAACGCTCGGCTCGCCAAAGTCAGGGCGCGTACCTGGGGCGTGCCGTAGGCTGCGGTGTAGAGCGCTGCGGAACGGCCGGTGGAGTGGTAGCCGGGCAGTGACTCGCGTTCGAGCAGCAGCACACGGCCGTGGGCCGCCAGCCAGTATCCGGTGGAGGCGCCGGCAACACCGGCGCCGATGATGATGTAGTCAGCCTGTTGCATGAATCTCTCCTCAGCGGCCGTGGTGCAGCTGGTACAGCGCATTGGCCAGGGCGATGTCTTCAAGACCCAGGCCAATGGAGCGGAAGAACGCATGGCGCTGATAGGTGGGGCGCGGGGCTTGCTCGCTGAGCACCTGGGCCAGGTCGCCGACAATTGTCTCCGGGTGCCAGCCGTGCTGTTCGGCGGCGATGCGCATCTCGCCTGCGCTGCCTGGCGTGGTTACCCGGTAGTCGCAGTACACATCCATCTCACCCAGGCAAGCTGGCGGTACTTCGTGGGCGCGCACGGCGTTGGTGCTGATCGATGTAACCAGTGCGGGTTTGCTCAGGGTACGCGGGTCGATCACCGGCGAGGCCGATGAGGTGCAGAGCAGAATCACGTCGGCATCCGCCAGGGCCTGTTCGAGGTTGTCGCACAGTTGCAGGCGCGGGTCGAGCTCAGTCAGCACCTGACGTTGCTCGGCGCTTTGCTGCGGCAGGCTGGGAGAAAACAGGCGAATGTCCTGCCACTGGCGCAGGCCGCGGACATAGTGCAAATGCGCGCGGGCAATCGGGCCGCTGCCGATCAGGGTCAGGCGGCGGGCATCGGTGGAGGCCAGCGCGTCGACGGCCACGGCAGTGGTAGCGGCAGTACGCGCGGTGGTCAATTCGCCGGCATCGCACAGCAGCAGCGGCTGGCCGCTGTCCATGGACATCAGCAAGGTCCAGGCGGTGACCAGGGCGCCTTGCTGGCGGACGATATAGGGCGATGTCTTGACCCCGTAGACTCGCTCATTGGCAAGTACGCCACCGTAGTTGATGAAGTCGCCTTGGCCACCGGGAAATTCCACCAGTTGCTGGGGCGGCTGCACCGCTTGCCCGGCCGCGAGGTCACGGAACAGGTTGCGCAGGATCTGCGGGACATCCACCTGGGCAAGCAGTTGGCGAGCGTGCTGTTTGTCGATGACGAGTGGCGCGGACATGCGATGCTCCAAATAAACTATTTTGTCCATTATGGACTTTTTGTTTATTTGGGCAATATCGTTGGTCTGAAAATGCGAAAAGCATCGCGGGGCAAGCCTGCTCCTACCCGCTGGAGAGGGCTTGCCCCGCGATGCCTTTAACGATCAGAAAATCAGTGATGCTTGCGCTGTACCGGCTTGAGCAACTCGGTCGGTGGCATCTCGCAGCTGATCTTGCGGCCCAGCAGCTCTTCGATGGCAGGCAACTGGTAGGAGTCGTCTTCACCGGCAAAGCTGATCGACACACCGCTGGTGCCGGCGCGGCCGGTACGGCCGATACGGTGGACGTAGTCGTCCGGGTCTTCCGGCAGGGTGAAGTTGATCACATGGCTGATGCCGTCGATGTGAATACCACGACCGGCAACGTCGGTTGCCACCAGCACGGTGATTCGGCCTTCGCGGAAGCTCTCGAGGGTCTTGATGCGCTTGTGCTGTGGTACATCGCCCGACAACTGGGCGGCATTGACGCCGTCGCGTACCAGGCGTTCCTCGATGCGCCGCACTTCGTCCTTGCGGTTGGCGAAGACCATGACCCGTTCCCACTTGTTTTCGGTCACCAGGTTGTACAGCAACTTGTACTTGTCGCTACCGGCCACGGCATAGACGTGTTGCTCGACCGTTTCGCTGGCCACGTTCTCCGGCTCGATCTCGACGATGGCGGGGTCGGTGGTCCACTGCTTGGCCAGGTTCATCACGTCTTCGGTGAAGGTGGCCGAGAACAGCAGGGTCTGGCGTTCGCTCTTGGGGGGCGTCTGGCGGATGATCTGCCGGACCTGAGGGATGAAACCCATGTCGAGCATGCGGTCGGCTTCGTCCAGCACCAGCACCTCGACCATGTCCAGATGCGCTTCGCCGCGCTGGTTGAAGTCCAGCAAACGGCCCGGGGTGGCGACCAGGATGTCGCAGTGACGGGCTTCGAGGGCCTTGAGCTGCTTGTCGAAGTCCATGCCGCCGACAAAGGTCATCACGTTCAGGCCGGTGTACTTGGTCAGCGCGGCGGCGTCCTTGGCGATCTGTACCACCAGTTCGCGGGTCGGGGCGATGATCAGTGCCCGTGGCTCGCCCATGTAGCGCTCTTTGGGCGGCGGGGTCTGCTGCAACTGGGTGATGATCGAAATCAGGAAGGCTGCCGTCTTGCCGGTGCCGGTCTGGGCACGGCCAATCGCATCTTTGCCACGCAGGGTATAGCCCAGCACTTGCGCCTGGATCGGCGTGCAGTAGGGGAAACCGAGGTCATGGATAGCGTGCATCAGCTCGGGGGAGAGTTTGAAATCATGAAAGCGGGTCTTGCCTTCCTGCGGCTCGACCATGAAGTCTTCGAGCTTCCAGGTAGAGGCGGCAGGCTTTGGCTTGCGCTCGTGGCGCGGTTTTGGCTCGGCCGGTTTCTCGGCGCGTGCCGATACTGTGGCCTCGACGTTGAGCGGGGCAGCCGGGGCAGGGGCCTGGGGGGCTGCGGGCGGCTGCACCACGGGGGCAGCGGTTTCGGTGGCGAGTTGCTCAACCTCGCTCTTGCCGAACATCTTCTTGAGTGCTTTGAGCACGGTCATCTCATCAATTGGTTAAGGAATGTACGCCGGCCAGTGTAATGCAAGATTCGGGCGCGGCGTAGGGGATTGCGAAGACAACTACAGGAAGTCTTCTTTTAACGCAGGCGTTCGGCCAGCCAGACAGCGATATCGCGGATTTCTTCCTGCAGCACTTCGTGCTCCATCGGGTACTCGGCCCATTTGGCGCTCACCCCCCACTGCTTCAGGTGCTCATAGGCGGAGCGACCCATGGCCGGCAGTACCACGGGGTCATGCACACCGTGCAGGCACAGGGCCGGCGTGCGCTGCTGGCAGGCGCTCAGTTCACGCTCCTGGACGAAGGTCGGTGCGTAGGTCGACAGGGCAATCACTCCCCCCAGGGCTTCTTGCCACTTTATATAAGCAGTGTGCAGGACCACCGCGCCGCCCTGGGAGAAGCCGGCCAGGACGATACGTGCCAGGTCGATGCCTTTTGCCTGTTCGGCCTTGACCAGGGCGATGACCTGGTCGGCTGAAGCCTCCAGTTGATCCTGGTCGATGGCGCGCGCCGGGGTCATGGCCTTGATGTCATACCAGCTGGGCATCTCGTAGCCGCCATTGATGGTCACCGGCCGGGTGGGGGCCTGGGGCATGACGAAGCGGGTACTGAGCAAAACGTCCTGCAAGGCTTCGGCGACCGGCAGGAAGTCGTAACGGTCGGCCCCAAGGCCGTGCAACCAGATCACACAGGCGTCTGCGGTTTTTTGCGGTTCGAGAATCAGCGGGTTGGTCATGACTGCTCCGAAAGTGTGCGCGCGCTCTTGTTTGCGTGCATGAAATGAAGGCGCGTCGGGTAAATCCGGGAAAAACCTGTCGCAACGTTGCAAGTTTTCCTATTGACGTTAACTGAAACGCTTTAGCCGCTCAGTGTGGTACGCGCTTTGCTATGAAACTCCTGATGCGAGGTTACACGTTTTGGACGGTAACACCCGTTAGCGGTCCCCAAGGCTGTCACAGAACAGCGCATTGCGCCAATTGACCCAAAAACAAGCCAACACGGGTCGGATGCGCCTCATAAGGGTGCGGTGCAATCCCGGCTCAACACAACAAGAGCAATTTGGAGGTTTTGATGAAGATGCTTAAATCCACACTGGCAGTGGTTACCGCTGCTACCGCACTGGGTATCAGCGGTCTTGCACAGGCGGGTGCAACCCTGGATGCAGTACAGAAGAAGGGATTTGTGCAATGTGGCGTCAGTGATGGTTTGCCGGGCTTCTCGGTTCCGGATGCCAAGGGCAATATCGTCGGTATCGACGCAGACGTGTGCCGTGCGGTGGCTGCAGCGGTCTTCGGCGATGCCAAGAAGGTCAAGTTCAGCCAACTCAATGCCAAGGAGCGTTTCACCGCGCTGCAGTCCGGCGAGGTCGATGTGCTGTCGCGCAACACCACCTGGACCAGCTCCCGTGACGCGGGCATGGGCCTGGTCTTCGCCGGTGTTACCTATTACGACGGCATCGGTTTCCTGGTCAACAAGAAGCTGGGTGTTTCCAGTGCCAAGGAACTGGACGGTGCAACCATCTGCATCCAGGCGGGTACTACCACCGAGCTCAACGTTTCCGACTACTTCCGCGCCAACGGCCTGAAGTACACCCCGATCACCTTCGACACTTCCGATGAAAGCGCCAAGTCGCTGGAGTCCGGCCGTTGCGACGTACTGACTTCCGACAAGTCGCAGCTCTACGCACAGCGCTCCAAGCTGGCTGCCCCGGCCGATTACGTGGTGCTGCCGGAAACCATTTCCAAGGAGCCGCTGGGCCCGGTGGTTCGCAAAGGCGACGAAGAATGGTTCAGCATCGTCAAGTGGACCCTGTTCGCCATGCTCAATGCCGAAGAAATGGGCATCAACTCGAAGAACGTCGAAGCTGAAGCCAAAGCCACCAAGAACCCTGATGTGGCCCGTATGCTCGGTGCCGACGGCGAATACGGCAAAGACCTGAAACTGCCGAAGGACTGGGTGGTGCAGATCGTCAAACAGGTCGGCAACTACGGTGAAGTGTTCGAGAAGAACCTGGGCAAGGAAACCCCACTGCAAATCGACCGCGGCCTGAACGCCCTGTGGAACAACGGCGGCATCCAGTACGCGCCACCGGTGCGCTGATGCTGCACCCTGCGGCGGCACTGGGCCGCCGCAGGTTGTTCATCTCCCTTTTCTCCGGGGCATTACATGCAAAATCAAATCGGCGCACCCAGGGGGCTGTCCCTGAGCGATCCACGTGTGCGTGCGTGGCTGTTTCAGATACTCACCATCGTCTTCGTCGTCGGCGTTGGCTGGTACCTGTTCCATAACACCCAGACCAACCTGCAACACCGAGGCATCACCTCGGGCTTCGACTTCCTCGAGCGCAGCGCCGGCTTCGGCATCGCGCAACACCTGATCCCCTACACCGAGCAGGACAGTTATGCCCGGGTATTCGTCATCGGCTTGCTCAACACGCTGCTGGTGACCTTTATCGGCATCATCCTCGCGACCTTGTTGGGGTTCATCATCGGTGTGGCCCGTTTGTCACCGAACTGGATGATCAACAAGCTGGCCACGGTGTATGTCGAGACTTTCCGTAACATCCCACCGCTGCTGCAGATCCTGTTCTGGTACTTCGCGGTGTTCCTGACCCTGCCGGGACCGCGGGGCAGTATCAATATCAACGACGCCTTCTTTATCAGCAACCGGGGCGTGAACATGCCCGGTGCTTCCATGGCCGAAGGATTCTGGCCATTCGTCGTCAGCCTGGTGCTGGCTGTGCTCGCCATTGTCGTGATGGTGCGCCTGGCCAACCGGCGCTTCGAGGCCACCGGCGAGCCGTTCCACAAGTTCTGGGTCGGGCTGTTCCTGTTCCTGGGCATTCCGGCGCTTTGTGTGCTGCTGTTCGGCAGCCCCCTGCACTGGGAAATGCCGCAGCTCAAGGGTTTCAACTTTGTAGGCGGCTGGGTGCTGATCCCGGAGCTGCTGGCCCTTACCCTGGCGCTGACCATCTACACCGCCGCGTTCATCGCCGAAATCGTGCGTTCGGGCATTCGCTCGGTCAGCTATGGCCAGACGGAAGCGGCCCGTTCCCTGGGGCTGCGCGAGGGCCCGACGCTGCGCAAGGTGATCATTCCCCAGGCGCTGCGGGTGATCATTCCACCGCTGACCAGCCAGTACCTGAACCTGGCGAAGAACTCCTCGCTGGCGGCCGGTATCGGCTATCCGGAAATGGTCTCGTTGTTCGCCGGCACCGTGCTCAACCAGACCGGCCAGGCCATCGAGGTGATCGCCATCACCATGAGCGTCTATCTGGCCATCAGCATCAGCATTTCCCTGCTGATGAACTGGTACAACAAGCGCATTGCGCTGATCGAGCGGTGAGGACAAGCGCATGAGTACCCATGTTTTCAAACCCGATATGCCGCCACCGGTGAAAACCGTGGGCGTGCTGGCCTGGATGCGCGCCAACCTGTTCTCCAGCTGGCTCAATACCTTGCTTACGCTGTTTGCCCTGTACCTGGTCTGGCTGATTGTGCCGCCGCTGCTGCAGTGGTCGATCTTCGATGCCAACTGGGTGGGCACCACCCGTGCCGACTGCACCAAGGAAGGTGCCTGTTGGGTGTTCATCCAGCAGCGCTTCGGTCAGTTCATGTACGGCTACTACCCCAGTGAACTGCGCTGGCGGGTCGACCTGACCGTGTGGCTGGCGGTGATCGGCGCAGCGCCGCTGTTCATCTCGCGCTTCCCGCGCAAGGCGATCTATGGCCTGAGCTTCCTGGTGTTGTACCCGATCATTGCCTACACCCTCCTGCACGGAGGCTACCTGGGCCTTGAAACGGTACCGACCAGTCGCTGGGGTGGCCTGATGCTGACACTGGTGATTGCCACCGTAGGTATCGTCGGCGCCTTGCCGCTGGGCATTCTGCTGGCCTTGGGGCGGCGCTCGAACATGCCGGCGGTGAAGGTGGTGTGTGTGACCTTCATCGAGTTCTGGCGTGGCGTGCCGTTGATCACGGTGTTGTTCATGTCGTCGGTGATGCTGCCGCTGTTCCTGCCTGAGGGCATGAGCTTCGACAAGCTGCTGCGGGCCATGATCGGGGTGATCCTGTTCCAGTCGGCGTATATCGCCGAGGTGGTGCGCGGTGGCCTGCAGGCCATTCCCAAGGGGCAATACGAAGCGGCTGCAGCCATGGGGCTGGGCTACTGGCGCTCCATGGGCCTGGTGATCCTGCCGCAAGCCCTGAAGCTGGTGATTCCCGGCATCGTCAACACCTTCATTGCCCTGTTCAAGGACACCAGCCTGGTGATCATCATCGGCCTGTTCGACCTGCTCAACAGCGTCAAGCAGGCCGCTGCCGACCCGACCTGGCTGGGCATGGCGACCGAGGGCTATGTGTTCGCCGCCCTGGTTTTCTGGATTTTCTGTTTCGGTATGTCCCGCTACTCCATGCATCTGGAGCGCAAGCTGGACACAGGCCACAAGCGTTAGGAGTGTTCCCATGAGTGAAGCGATCAAACAGCCTGTGAGCCCTGAAGGCATTATTCAGATGCAGGGCGTGAACAAGTGGTACGGCCAGTTCCACGTGCTCAAGGACATCAACCTGAATGTGCGCCAGGGCGAGCGTATCGTCCTGTGCGGGCCGTCGGGCTCGGGCAAGTCCACCACCATCCGCTGCCTCAACCGCCTGGAAGAGCACCAGCAGGGCCGCATCGTGGTCGATGGTGTGGAACTGACCAACGACCTCAAGCAGATCGAAGCGATCCGCCGTGAAGTCGGCATGGTGTTCCAGCATTTCAACCTGTTCCCGCACCTGACCATCCTGCAGAACTGCACCCTGGCGCCGATGTGGGTGCGCAAGCTGCCCAAGCGCAAGGCCGAGGAAATCGCCATGCACTACCTGGAGCGTGTGCGGATTCCGGAGCAGGCGAACAAGTACCCGGGGCAGTTGTCGGGTGGTCAACAGCAGCGTGTGGCGATTGCCCGGGCGCTGTGCATGAAACCCAAGATCATGCTGTTCGACGAGCCGACCTCGGCACTCGACCCTGAGATGGTCAAGGAGGTGCTCGACACCATGGTCAGCCTCGCCGAAGACGGCATGACCATGCTGTGCGTAACCCACGAAATGGGCTTTGCCCGGACCGTGGCGAACCGGGTGATCTTCATGGATAAAGGGGAGATCGTAGAGCAGGCGGCGCCGGATGACTTCTTCGACCGGCCGCAGAATGAGCGCACCCAGCTGTTCCTGAGCCAGATCCTGCATTGATGTTGGAGCGGGCTTGCCCCGCGATGACGCCAGGCTGGGCGATATGTCTCTATCGTCTGGCCTGGCGTCATCGCGGGGCAAGCCCGCTCTTACTGTTTCAGGCCATCAGTTTTCTTCTTTGACCGCCGGCGCAGGCGGTGGGCGCAAGCCGATTTCGGCAGTCAGTTTGAGCTCCTTGCCATTGCGCATGACCAGGATCGCCACTTTATCGTTCGGCTTGATCCGAGCCACCTGGTTCATGGAACGGCGCGCATCGCCTGCCAGTTCGCCATTGATGCTCAGGATCACGTCGCCCAGTTGCAGCCCGGCCTTCTGCGCCGGCCCGTCGCGGAAAATTCCCGACACCACGATACCGGGTCGATCCTTCATGCCGAACGATTCGGCCAGTTCCTGACCCAGCGCCTGCACTTCGATACCCAACCAGCCACGAATGACCTGGCCATGCTCGATGATCGACTTCATCACCTCCAGCGCCAGCTTGGTCGGGATGGCGAAGCCAATGCCCTGGGAACCACCGGACTTGGAAAAGATCGCCGTGTTGATACCGGTCAGGTTGCCGCTGGCATCGACCAGCGCACCACCGGAGTTGCCCGGGTTGATGGCCGCGTCGGTCTGGATGAAATCTTCGTAGTTGTTCAGGCCCAGTTGGTTGCGGCCGGTTGCGCTGATGATGCCCATGGTCACGGTCTGGCCAACGCCAAACGGGTTGCCGATGGCCAGGGCCACGTCACCGATATGAATATTGTCGGAGCGGCCGATGGTGATCGACGGCAGGTTCTTCAAGTCGATCTTGAGGACTGCAAGGTCGGTTTCCGGGTCGCTGCCGATCACCCGTGCCAGGGTTTCACGGCCATCCTTGAGGGCTACCACGATCTGGTCGGCGCCGGAGGTCACGTGGTTGTTGGTCAGCAGGTAGCCTTCCGGGCTCATGATCACCGCCGAGCCCAGGCTCGACTCCCAGCGCCGTTGCTTGGGCAGGTTGTCGCCGAAGAACCGGCGGAACTGCGGGTCTTCGAACAGCGGGTGGGCAGTCTTGTTCACAACTTTGGTGGTGTACAGGTTGGCGACTGCCGGTGCGGCAATGCTCACCGCGTCGGCGTACGACACCGGGCCCTGCATGATGCGCGTAGTCTGCGGTGCCTGTTGCAGGTTGACGTCCTGGCTGGGCAGGCCGACCCATTGCGGAAAGCGCTGGATGATCAGCAGGGCGATCAACACGCCGACCAGCAGCGGCCAGCCAAAGTAACGCAAAGCCTTGAACATTGAACGAATCCTGGGAGTGGGCAGAGGGCCGCTAAAACTGCGTGGGAGCGAGCGCGCGCGATCATACTGCGGCCGAAGCCGTGCAGGAACTGTTTAATCGCAACGTGAGCCATCAGTACCGCGTGCAGGCCCCCTGGCAGCCGCCGTCGGTTTCCCCAAACCCGGCGACGGCCCATAATGGCGGTCATTATACGGGGCCTTGCGCCGCACTGAACTGCTGAATTGAGGAGTCTTTTCATGGCTGTTGCCCTGAGCACCCTGGTCGAGGAAGCCGAACGCTACCTTGGCAGCGCAAAAATCCAGGATTACTGCCCCAATGGCCTGCAGGTCGAAGGGCGGCCGCAAGTCACTCGCATCGTCAGTGGCGTTACCGCGAGCCAGGCACTGCTGGATGCGGCGGTCGAAGCCAATGCCGACCTGGTGCTGGTACACCACGGTTACTTCTGGAAAGGCGAGAACCCCTGCATTACCGGCATGAAACAGCGCCGATTGAAAACCCTGCTCAAGAACGACCTGAGCCTGCTGGCCTATCACCTGCCGCTGGACCTGCACCCGGAGGTCGGCAACAACGTGCAACTGGCCCGGCAACTGGATATCACCGTCGAAGGTCCGCTGGACCCGGACAACCTTCGGGTCGTCGGCCTGGTCGGCTCATTGGCCGAGCCCATGTCGGCACGGGACTTTGCCCGCAAGGTGCAGGAAGTCATGGGTCGCGAACCCCTGGTGATCGAGGGTGAGCGGACCATTCGCCGAGTCGGCTGGTGTACCGGCGGCGGCCAGGGCTATATCGACCAGGCGATTGCCGCCGGGGTCGATCTGTACCTCAGTGGTGAAGCCTCCGAGCAGACCTTTCATAGCGCGCGGGAAAACGGCATCAGTTTCATCGCCGCCGGCCACCATGCCACCGAGCGTTATGGCGTGCAGGCCCTGGGCGATTACCTGGCCCGGCGCTTCGCCCTGGAGCACCTGTTCATCGACTGTCCGAACCCGATCTGAAGCTAAAACGGCAGGGCATATTCTTATACTGTTTCGTTCTAGTTGGGCGTCTAAATAGAATCGAGTGCTGTGATAAAGTGGCCCGCTCGAACACGGCCCGCTGGCCGTCCATAAGATCGTATTTCCGTGAGTAGCCATGGTCGACAAACTGACGCATTTGAAACAGTTGGAGGCGGAGAGCATCCACATCATTCGTGAGGTGGCCGCCGAGTTCGATAACCCGGTGATGCTGTACTCGATCGGCAAGGATTCGGCCGTGATGCTGCATCTGGCGCGCAAAGCCTTCTTCCCGGGCAAGCTGCCGTTTCCGGTGATGCACGTCGACACCCAGTGGAAATTCCAGGAGATGTACAGCTTCCGCGACAAGATGGTCGAGGAAATGGGCCTGGAGCTGATCACTCACGTGAACCCGGACGGCGTCGCCCAGGGCATCAACCCGTTCACTCACGGCAGTGCCAAGCACACCGACATCATGAAGACCGAGGGCCTGAAACAGGCGCTCGACAAGTATGGTTTCGATGCCGCCTTCGGTGGTGCCCGCCGCGACGAAGAAAAGTCCCGGGCCAAGGAACGCGTCTACTCGTTCCGCGACAGCAAGCACCGCTGGGACCCGAAAAACCAGCGCCCGGAGTTGTGGAACGTCTACAACGGCAAGGTCAACAAGGGCGAATCGATTCGCGTCTTCCCCCTGTCGAACTGGACCGAGCTGGACATCTGGCAGTACATCTACCTCGAAGGCATCCCGATCGTGCCGCTGTACTTCGCTGCCGAGCGCGAAGTGATCGAGAAGAACGGCACCCTGATCATGATCGACGACGAGCGCATCCTTGAGCACCTCTCGGATGAAGAAAAAGCCCGCATCGTCAAAAAGAAAGTGCGCTTCCGTACCCTTGGCTGCTACCCGTTGACCGGGGCGGTGGAGTCCGAGGCCGAAAGCCTCACCGACATCATCCAGGAAATGCTCCTGACCCGTACGTCCGAGCGGCAGGGCCGTGTCATCGACCACGATGGCGCAGGCTCGATGGAAGACAAAAAACGGCAAGGGTACTTTTAAGCTTCGAGTTACAAGCGGCAAGCTGCAAGTTAGAGGCGTGATGCGTAGCTTCTAGGTTTTGGCGGCTGCCGCCCATTGTGGGCGCGAAGGAGTGCCCATCATGGACTTTGAGAAGCGGGTTGTTTGGCAGAGAAGCAAAAACCTGGCAGGGACGGGATCTCGGAGACAACGACCAGATCACGCGAGCAGCGTTCTCGATTCCCTCGAATATCGCCGAAGGCATGGAGCGCGGCACGACCAGAGAGAAAGTGCGCTACCTGTGCATTGCCAAGGCCTCCTGCGGTGAATTGCGTACGCAGATCATCATTGGAGGAGAAATAGGTTATCTGCCTCAACCGTTATCGAATGAGTGGATTACAGAGACTCGTGAGCTTTCCAGAATGCTGAGCGGGTTGATCAACAAAATTTCTGACTAGTTGTACGCCGACAAGCTTGCCGCTTGAAGCTTACAGCTTGGAGCTTGAATGTAATGAGCCACCAATCTGAATTGATCAGCGAGGACATCCTCGCCTACCTGGCCCAGCACGAGCGTAAAGAACTGCTGCGCTTTTTGACCTGCGGTAACGTCGACGACGGCAAGAGCACCCTGATCGGGCGTTTGCTGCACGACTCCAAGATGATCTACGAAGACCATCTTGAAGCCATCACCCGCGATTCGAAGAAAGTCGGCACCACCGGTGACGATATCGACTTGGCGTTGCTGGTCGACGGCCTGCAGGCCGAGCGTGAGCAGGGCATCACCATCGATGTGGCCTACCGCTATTTCTCCACCGCCAAGCGCAAGTTCATCATTGCCGACACCCCGGGCCATGAGCAGTACACCCGCAACATGGCCACCGGTGCGTCCACCTGCGACCTGGCGATCATCCTCGTCGATGCCCGTTACGGCGTGCAGACCCAGACCCGTCGCCACAGCTACATCGCGTCCCTGTTGGGCATCAAGCACATCGTCGTCGCCGTGAACAAGATGGACCTCAAGGGCTTCGACGAGGGCGTGTTCGAGAGCATCAAGGCCGACTACCTGAAGTTTGCCGAAGCCATCAACATGGCCCCGAGCAGCCTGCACTTCGTGCCGATGTCGGCGCTCAAGGGCGACAACGTGGTCAACCGCAGCGAGCGTTCGCCGTGGTACACCGGCCCTGCGTTGATGGAAATCCTCGAAACCGTCGAAGTGGCAGCCGATCGCAACTTCACCGACCTGCGTTTCCCGGTGCAGTACGTCAACCGTCCGAACCTGAACTTCCGCGGTTTCGCCGGTACCCTGGCCAGCGGCGTGGTGCACAAGGGCGACGAGATCGTCGTATTGCCGTCGGGCAAGAGCAGCCGGGTCAAGTCCATCGTCACCTACGAAGGCGAGCTGGAGAACGCGGGCCCGGGCCAGGCCGTGACCCTGACCATGGAAGACGAGATCGACATCTCTCGTGGCGACCTCCTGGTGCATGCCGATAACGTTCCACAGGTGACGGACCAATTCGAAGCCATGCTGGTATGGATGGCTGAAGAGCCGATGCTGCCGGGCAAAAAATACGACATCAAGCGCGCCACCAGCTATGTGCCAGGCTCGATTGCCAGCATCACCCACAAGGTCGATGTGAACACCCTGGAAGAGGGCGCTGCCAGTGCCTTGCAGCTGAACGAGATCGGTAAGGTCAAGGTCAGCCTGGACGCACCGATTGCCCTGGACGGCTATGACAGCAACCGCACCACCGGTGCCTTTATCGTCATTGACCGCCTGACCAACGGCACCGTCGGCGCTGGCATGATCATCGCGCCACCGGTCGTGCCACACGGCACTATCGGCCAGCACGGCAAACTGGCCCATGTGGCCACCGAAGAACGTGCCTTGCGCTTCGGCCAGCAGCCAGCCACCGTGCTGTTCAGCGGCCTCTCGGGCGCAGGCAAGAGCACCCTGGCGTATGCCGTGGAGCGCAAGCTGTTCGACATGGGCCGTGCGGTCTATGTGCTCGATGGCCAGAACCTGCGTCACGACCTGAACAAAGGCCTGCCACAGGACCGCGCCGGGCGTACCGAGAACTGGCGTCGTGCCGCGCACGTGGCGCGTCAGTTCAACGAAGCCGGCCTGCTGACCCTGGCGGCCTTCGTTGCCCCGGATGCCGAAGGCCGCGAACAGGCCAAGGCACTGATCGGCAAGGAGCGATTGCTCACTGTGTACGTGCAGGCATCGCCAATGGCCTGCCGCGAGCGTGACCCGCAGGGCCTGTACGCCGCCGGCGGTGACAACATCCCGGGCGAAAGCTTCCCGTATGACGTGCCGTTGGATGCAGACCTGGTGGTCGACACCCAGAACGTCAGCCTGGAAGAGGGCGTCAAGCAGGTGCTGGAGTTGCTGCGAAAGCGTGGCGCCATCTAAGCGTTTGGCGTGAACAAGAAACCCCACCTCGGTGGGGTTTTTTGTTGCCTGCACAAAAGTAGCGCGGGGCAAGCCCGCTCCTACACTGTAGGAGCGGGCTTGCCCCGCGATGTAACTAATTTAACTGTGTAGAAAGCTGCTGGGTGTTGCCCGCAATTTGCAATAGGATTGACGGGGTATGTTTTTATAAAATCTACGTTGTGGTGCATATTTATGGTTTTGTGATTTTGACTGGCAGTACATTGATATCTCCGATTTGGAATTGGAGGTGTGAAATGTCGGTTGAATATGTTGTCTTTCAAAATTCTGGTTCTATGCTTTTGCCCGCAAACCATATGCTTTTGCCAGGTCAGTTCCTGATGTCTGAAAATGGTCGATATTATTTGAGGCTAAAACCAGAAGGGGACCTGGTCATTGAGCAGGACGGTGCGCAGGTTTGGGTGGCTGATACTAATCAGCCATTTAGCTCGACGATTCGCAGGAAGAAAATGCGCCAGTCGTTAAATTTTGTGGTGAGTAACTCCGGGTTTTTGTATGACCCATCCAGAGGAAGGCTATGGATAGCGGAGAGTACACATACGACTGATAAGTCTTTTTGGTATAACAATTATTTAGTATTGACCGACGATGGAAATCTGGTGATTTATGATCAGCGTTCAGGTGAGGCCCCGATGGGCTCGAGAGGGCTTTGAGCCTGGGCGCTACCCAAAGCCTAAACCCTATAAATTGATTTTTAATTTCCCGGTTTTTGATTGGCAGTGGGGTTAACGAGTAATGCGCCTTTCACATTGTTGCATTAGCGGGTCCATGTCGCATTTGAACTGTTTTTCATAAGCGACCTCTTTAAAGATAAACCTACCGTTGGAACAGGCCGCTAGCGATAATATCAGAAGTCCCGCTATCATTTTCATGATTTACCTAGGCTCGTGTCGAGGGGGTTGAAATGATCCCTCGGTGCGGGTGCTAGGTATACATCAACGCTTCCTGATCCTATGTAGGCTTATGGTGCTCCGGACGTAGGTCTTTTGGGCGCACATTGCTAAATATTGTAACTGAAACAGCATGTCAAATATGCTTCTCCGACACAGGAATAACCCGCTTCTCCTTCACTGCCTTGAACGAAAAACTCGAATAAATCTCCTTCACTCCCGGCAAACTTTGCAATACCTCTCGGGCGAACTCGCCAAACGATTCCAGGTCTCGCGCCAATATTTCCAGCAAGAAGTCATAGCGCCCGGAAATATTGTGGCAAGCCACGATCTCGGGAATTTCCATTAGCCGCTGTTCAAACGCGCGGGCCATTTCCTTGGTGTGCGAGTCCATCATGATGCTGACGAACGCCGTGACGCCAAAGCCCAGGGCCTTGGGCGAGAGGATGGCCTGGTAGCCGGTGATGTAGCCGTTTTCTTCCAGCAACTTCACCCGCCGCCAGCATGGCGAGGTGGTCAAGGCGACGCTGTCGGCCAGTTCGGAGACGGTCAGGCGGGCGTTGTCCTGCAGGGCGGCGAGCAGGGCACGGTCGGTACGGTCGATGGCGTTAGGCATAACTTGCCCTCGGTAGGCTGGATTTATTGTTTTTTTATCAACAACCCTATTCGAGGGTAGTCATATTTGGAAAAAAATCAGCACATCAGTGGCATAAGCTTATAACAAATCACAAGAGGCTGTTGTCATGAGCGGCTCCACCAAGGATTCAGGTTTTGCTACCCGTGCCATCCACCACGGCTACGACCCGCTGGCCAACCAGGGGGCGCTGGTGCCTCCGGTCTACCAGACTGCCACCTTCGCCTTTCCTACCGTTGAATACGGTGCTGCCTGTTTTGCAGGGGAGGAGGGCGGACACTTCTACAGTCGTATCTCCAACCCTACCCTGGCCTTGCTGGAAACACGCATGGCTTCGCTCGAAGGCGGCGAGGCCGGCCTGGCACTCGCTTCCGGCATGGGCGCGATCACCGCGACCTTGTGGACCCTGCTGCGACCCGGCGACGAGGTGCTAGTAGGGCGCACTTTGTATGGCTGTACCTTCGCCTTCCTGCACCACGGTATCGGCGAGTTCGGGGTCAAGGTCCGGCATGTGGACATGACTGACGTTGCTGCCGTCGCTGCTGCGATCAGCGCTGATACCAAGGTGATCTACTTCGAGACCCCGGCCAACCCCAACATGCAGATGGCTGATATCGCTGCAGTGGCCAAGCTTGCGCACAAGCACGACATCAAGGTGGTGGTCGACAACACCTACTGCACCCCATACCTGCAACGCCCGCTGGAATTGGGCGCTGACCTGGTAGTGCATTCGGCAACCAAGTACCTCAGCGGTCATGGCGACATCACGGCCGGCCTGGTGGTGGGCAGCAAAGTGCTGGTGGATCGGATTCGTCTTGAGGGTCTGAAGGACATGACCGGCGCGGTGATGTCACCCCACGATGCCTCCTTGCTCATGCGTGGCATGAAGACCCTGACCTTGCGCATGGAGCGACACTGCAGCAACGCCCAGGTAATCGCCGAGTTCCTCCAGCAACACCCTGCTGTGGAAATGATCAACTACCCCGGCTTGCCGACCTTCCCCCAGTACCAACTGGCCCGCCGGCAGATGCGCTTGCCAGGTGGCATGATCGCGTTCGAGCTCAAGGGCGGGATCACTGCCGGGCGACGCTTCATGAATGCCCTGCAGCTGTTCAGCCGGGCGGTCAGCCTGGGGGATGCCGAGTCCCTGGCGCAACACCCGGCGAGCATGACCCATTCCAGCTACACGCCGCAGGAGCGTGCCCAGTACGGAATTTCCGAAGGGCTGGTGCGCCTGTCGGTCGGTCTTGAGGATATCGACGACCTACTGGCAGACATCGAACAGGCCCTGACGGCCTGTGCCTGAACCCACCACGGAAGGGGGCAATGCAATGGTGGCAATGATGAACCTGGTGCCGGATGAAGGTGTGCCGCTTCGACCTGGCGATGAAGCCGAGGTCGATAGCGATCCGGGCGAGACTGCCGAGTGGCTGGAGGCGTTGGAATCGACCCTGCATCACTGCGGCCCGCAGCGGGCCCGATTCTTGTTGGAGCAGCTCGAAGCCCATGCCCGGGAGCTGGGTGTGGCCCGTGGTGTTCAGGCGTATTCGGCCTACCGCAACAGCGTCCCCGTGGAGCTGCAGGGTGCTTATCCAGGGGATCTGGAGCTTGAGGAACGCATCACCAGCCTGCTGCGCTGGAATGCGTTGGCCATGGTGATGCGGGCCAATCACGCTTATGGCGACCTGGGCGGACACATCGCCAGCTACGCCTCGGCGGCGGAAATTTTCGAGGTTGGCTTCCAGCATTTTTTCCGGGGTGATGATGGCGGTGAGCGCCGCAGTGCCGACCTGGTGTTCTTCCAGCCGCATTCGGCGCCGGGTATTTATGCTCGCGCCTTCCTTGAAGGGCGTCTGAGCGAAGAGCAACTGGCCCGCTATCGCCAGGAAGTGGCGGGCAACGGCCTGTGCTCCTATCCCCACCCCTGGCTGATGCCGGACTTCTGGCAGTTCCCGACCGGTTCCATGGGCATCGGACCAATCAATGCCATCTACCAGGCGCGTTTCATGCGCTACCTGCAACACCGCAACCTGGTCGACACCTCGCAGCGCCATGTATGGGGCGTGTTCGGCGATGGTGAAATGGACGAGCCCGAATCCATCGCCGGCCTGACCCTGGCGGCGCGTGAGCAACTGGACAACCTCACTTTCGTGGTCAACTGCAACCTGCAGCGCCTGGATGGCCCGGTGCGTGGCAATGGCCAGATCATCCAGGAGCTTGAGTCCCTGTTCAGCGGCGCCGGCTGGAATGTGATCAAGGTGCTGTGGGGCTCGGAATGGGATGCCTTGTTTGCCCGCGATACTGAACATGTGCTGCTGCGCCAGCTGGCGGCAACGCCCGATGGCCAGTTCCAGAACCTGGGGGCCAAGGACGGCGCCTACAACCTCGAGCACTTCTTCAATCAGCACCCGGCCCTGCAAAAGCTGGTGGAGCATATGAGCTCGGCCGAGATCAATGGGCTCAAACGCGGTGGTCATGACCTGCGCAAGTTGTACGCAGCCTACGCGGCGGCCAAGGCCTGCAAGGGCCGGCCGACGGTGATTCTGGCCAAGACCAAGAAAGGCTACGGCATGAGCGCGGCGGGCGAGTCGAAGATGACCGCACACCAGGCCAAGAAGCTGGACGTCCAGGCCCTGCTGGCTTTTCGCGACCGCTTTCACCTGCCGCTGAGTGACAGCCAGGTCGAGCAACTGCAGTTCTATCGTCCCGCCGAAGACAGTCCGGAGTTACGCTACTTGCGTGAACGCCGTGCGGCCCTTGGCGGCCCTCTGCCAAGGCGGCGCAGTGAAGTCAAACCCGTTCCGGTGCCCGACCTCCACACCATGGGCGCCTTCGCCCTGCAGGCCGAAGGCAAGGAAATGTCCACCACCATGGCAGCAGTGCGCATGCTGGGCGCCTGGCTCAAGGCGCCGACGCTGGGGGCGCGTGTAGTGCCGATTGTTGCCGACGAGGCGCGTACCTTTGGCATGGCCAGCCTGTTCCGGCAGATCGGGATCTATTCCCCGCTGGGGCAACGCTATGAGCCCGAGGATGCCGGCTCGCTGTTGTCGTACAAGGAAGCACGAGACGGTCAGTTGCTGGAGGAGGGCATCACCGAGGCTGGCGCGTTGTCGTCCTGGGTGGCGGCGGCCACCTCTTATGCCGTGCATGGCGAGCCGATGCTGCCGGTGTACATCTATTACTCGATGTTCGGCTTCCAGCGCGTCGGCGACCTGATCTGGGCCGCTGCGGACCAGCGTGCCCGCGGCCTGTTGCTCGGCGCCACCGCTGGGCGGACCACGCTGGGTGGCGAAGGGCTTCAACATCAGGACGGCTCAAGCCTGGTCATGGCCTCGATGGTACCTAACTGCCGCGCCTGGGAGCCGTGCTTCGCCGGTGAGCTGGCGGTGATTCTCGAACATGCAGCCAGGCGCATGCTCACCGAGCAGCGCGACGAGTTCCATTACGTGGCGGTGATGAACGAAAACTATCCACAGCCGTCCCTGCCCGAGCGGTTGCATGAAGAGGTGTTGCGCGGCATGTACCGATATGTCGAACAGCGGGTCGCCGATGCACGGGGGCGGGTGCGCCTGTTGGGGTCAGGAGCGATCCTGCGCGAGGTCATCGCCGCCAGTGAGTTGCTGGCCAGCGACTGGCAGATTGAAAGCGATGTTTTCAGTGTCACCAGTTTCAGCGAACTGGCCCGAGAGGCGCGGGAGGTCGATCGCTCCAGCCGCCTGGGCCAAGGGACAGGCGAGTTCAGCCATGTACATCGTTGCCTGGCCGGAAGTGTGCCGGTCATTGCCGCGACCGACTACGTGCGCGCCTGGCCGCAACTGATTGCCGAGTACGTGCAGGCGCCGTACGTGACGCTAGGCACCGACGGCTTTGGCCGCAGCGATACCCGCCAGCAGTTGCGGCGGTTCTTTGAGGTCGATCGCTTCAGTATCGTGCTGGCCAGCCTGCACAGTCTGGTGCGCCAGGGAGGGATCACCCAGCACCTGCTGGATGAAGCACTGGAACGGTACGGCTGTTGGCAAGGAGAGGCGCCCTGGTGCTGCTGATGCTGCTGCTCCCATGAAAAATGCCCCGCCTCTTTCGAAGCGGGGCATTTTACGTTCGCACATACCGGCTGTATCAGTTGCGCTTGAGCCCGTACTGTTCATCCAGCATGCCCGGTGCATTGGGCGCTTTGGGTGCGTAGTCGCGGGGTACTTCGGTATCCTTCGGTGGTGTCAGGCGATCACGCGGGGCCTGGGCGGCTTCCGAGTGCAGGGCGGCCAGCAGGCGCTGGCGGGTCAGTTCGTCCAGGGCCAGGCGGTTGGCGCCATCGGCCAGGTGATCCTGGACTTCCTGGTAACTCTGGGTCAGTTTCTTGACCAGTGCAGCCGTACTGTTGAAGTGGGTAACCACCTCATTCTGGTAGCTGTCGAAACGTTCCTGGATATCATCCAGCTGACGCTGGGTGCTGCTCGGTGCAGCATTAGGCAACAGGCGGGCGACCAGGAAACCAACGACGACACCCACGACGAGGGCCAGGGTCGGCAACAACCAAACTAAGAGCGAGAGTTCCACGAGTCCTTCCTCTATAAACGGCTTTGCTTTACGTTAACGGCTCGGACCTGCGCTGTATACCGCGAACGATCGCAAATATCTCAGACAGAATCATTCAGCTAGACGAGTCGACCCTTTCCGAGGTCACGGAGTTTATCCTTGCTTATCCGCGAAACCCCCGTATTCATCGATGGCCCGGTCGGCCAATTGGAAGCCTTGTACCTTGACGTCACCGATGCCCGCGGCATCGTGCTGCTGTGCCACCCCAACCCGGTGCAGGGTGGGACCATGACCAACAAGGTGGTGTCGATGCTGCAGCGCACCGCTCGCGATGCCGGCTACATTACCCTGCGTTTCAACTATCGTGGCGTGGGCGCCAGTGCCGGCAGCCACGACATGGGCAGCGGCGAGGTGGACGATGCCGAGGCCGCAGCGGCCTGGTTGCTGGAAAAGCATCCACAACTGCCATTGACCTTGATGGGCTTTTCCTTCGGCGGCTTCGTCGCGGCAAGCCTGGGTGGTCGCCTTGAAGCCGAAGGCGTTTCGCTCAAGCAACTGTTCATGGTCGCCCCGGCGGTGATGCGCTTGAAGGATCAGGATGCGATTCCACACAACTGCGCCCTGAGTGTGATTCAGCCCGATACCGACGAAGTGATCGATCCGCAGATCGTCTACGACTGGTCGGACACACTCCCACGCCCCCATGAGCTGCTGAAAGTGGCAGAATGCGGACACTTTTTCCACGGCAAGCTCACCGACCTCAAGGATCTGGTGCTGCCGCGCCTTTCGAACTGATACAAGCCTGATAAGCGATTACCCATGACTACGCGCATCCTTACCGGTATCACCACCACGGGCACGCCTCACCTGGGCAACTACGCCGGTGCCATCCGCCCGGCGATCCTCGCCAGCCGTGAGCCAGGTGTCGACTCGTTCTACTTTCTGGCCGACTACCACGCCCTGATCAAATGCGATGACCCGCAGCGTATCCAGCGTTCGCGTCTGGAAATCGCCGCGACCTGGCTGGCTGGTGGCCTGGATCCGGAGCGCGTGACTTTTTATCGTCAGTCCGATATCCCCGAAATCCCGGAGCTGACCTGGTTGCTGACCTGCGTGGCTGCCAAGGGTCTGCTCAATCGTGCGCACGCCTACAAGGCTTCGGTGGACAAGAACCTGGAGAACGGTGAAGACCCGGATGCCGGTATCAGCATGGGCCTGTACAGCTACCCGGTACTGATGGCCGCCGACATCCTGATGTTCAACGCCAACAAGGTGCCGGTCGGCCGCGACCAGATCCAGCACGTGGAAATGGCCCGTGATATCGGCCAGCGCTTCAATCACCTGTTTGGCCAGGGCAAGGAGTTCTTCGCCATGCCTGAAGCGCTGATCGAAGAGAGCGTGGCCACGCTGCCGGGCCTGGACGGTCGCAAGATGTCCAAGAGCTACGACAACACCATCCCTTTGTTCACCAGTGCCAAGGACATGAAAGACGCTATCTCGCGTATCGTCACCGATTCGCGCGCGCCGGGCGAAGCCAAGGACCCGGACAACTCGCACCTGTTCACCTTGTTCCAGGCCTTCGCCACCCCCGCACAAGCCGACGAGTTCCGCAGCGAATTGCTGCAGGGCCTGGGCTGGGGCGAGGCCAAGCAACGCCTGTTCCAATTGCTCGACGGCCAGTTGAGCGAGCCGCGCGAGCGCTATCACCAGCTGATCAGTCGCCCGGGTGACCTGGAAGACATCCTGCTGGCTGGTGCGCAGAAAGCCCGCAAGGTCGCCACACCGTTCCTGGCCGAGCTGCGCGAAGCGGTAGGCCTGCGCTCGTTCCGCAACATCGAGCAGGGCACTGCCCAGGTCAAGAAGAAGGCGGCCAAGGCTGCGCGCTTTGTCAGCTTCCGTGAAGACGATGGCAGCTTCCGCTTCCGCCTGCTGGCCGCTGACGGCGAGCAACTGCTGCTGTCGCGCAACTTCGCCGATGGCAAGACCGCCGGTGCCGTGACCAAGCAACTGCAGCAGGGTGGCGAACTGGATGTGCGCAATGAAGGCCTGGGCTTCAGCCTGTGGCTGGAAGGGCAATGCGTTGCCGACGGCCCGCAGCTTGCCGACGAAGCGACGCGCGACGCCGCCATCGAGAGCCTGCGCACTGCGTTGCAGCCGCAGCAGGACTGAACGATCTGACGCAAGTCTGATTGCCATTATCCGGGGCCGTCGCTACAGTGACGGCCCGCTTTTGTTGCCTTGCTAACGAATTATGACGCCCCTAGAACGATATCAAGCAGATCTGAAACGTCCCGAATTCTTCCATGATGCGGCGCAGGAAACAGCGGTGCGTCATTTGCAGCGCCTGTACGATGATCTGATCGCGGCGCAGAACAACAAGCCGGGTGTGTTCGGCAAGTTGTTTGGCAGGAAGGAGCAGGCACCGGTCAAGGGCTTGTATTTCTGGGGTGGGGTAGGGCGTGGCAAGACCTACCTGGTCGATACCTTCTTCGAGGCGCTGCCGTTCAAGCAGAAAGTGCGTACGCACTTCCACCGCTTCATGAAGCGTGTACATGAGGAAATGAAAACCCTCAAGGGCGAGAAGAACCCGCTGACCATCATTGCCAAGCGTTTCTCCGAAGAGGCGCGGGTGATCTGCTTCGATGAGTTCTTCGTTTCCGACATCACCGACGCGATGATCCTCGGCACCCTGATGGAAGAGCTTTTCAAGAACGGCGTCACCCTGGTGGCCACTTCCAACATCGTGCCGGACGGCTTGTACAAGGACGGCCTGCAACGTGCGCGTTTCCTGCCTGCCATCGCCCTGATCAAGCAGAACACCGATATCGTCAACGTCGACAGCGGCGTCGACTATCGCCTGCGTCACCTGGAACAAGCCGAACTGTTCCACTTCCCGTTGGACGAAGCGGCTCACGAAAGCCTGCGCAAAAGCTTCAAGGCACTGACGCCGGAGTGTACCCAGGCCGTCGAGAACGACGTGCTGGTGATCGAGAACCGTGAGATTCGTGCCCTGCGTACCTGTGACGACGTGGCCTGGTTCGAATTTCGCGAGCTGTGCGATGGCCCGCGCAGCCAGAACGACTACATCGAGCTGGGCAAGATCTTCCATGCCGTGCTGCTCAGTGACGTCGAGCAGATGAGCGTTGCCACCGATGACATCGCTCGTCGCTTCATCAACATGGTCGACGAATTCTATGACCGCAACGTCAAGCTGATCATCTCGGCCGAAGTTGAGCTCAAGGATTTGTACACCGGCGGTCGCCTGACATTCGAGTTCCAGCGGACCCTCAGCCGGTTGCTGGAAATGCAGTCCCACGAATTCCTTTCGCGGGCGCACAAGCCTTAAGGGCAGCGGCAAGCCACAAGCTAAAAGCGGCAAGCAGGAGCAAGAGCGGATCGCACCGCCCTTGCTCCTGCTTGCCGCTTTTAGCTTAAAGCTTACAGCTATGGAGGCCCTCAGGCCTCCTGCATGAACTGTTGGCGATACTGGTTTGGCGACAACTCGGTGTGCTGCCTGAACAGTCGTGCAAAGAAGCTCGCGTCGTCGTAGCCGACCTCGTAGCTGATGGTCTTGATGCTCTTGCGTGTGCCCGACAACAAGCCCTTGGCCGTTTCGATCCGCAGCCGCTGCAGGTAGTGCAGGGGCTTGTCACCGGTGGCGCTCTGGAAGCGGCGCATGAAGTTGCGGATGCTCATGCCGTGGTTGCGGGCCACGTCCTCGAAGCGGAACTTGTCGGCAAAGTGTTCTTCAAGCCACTGTTGGATCTGCAGGATGATCAGGTCCTGGTGCAGTTTCTGCCCACCAAAGCCCATGCGTCCCGGGGTGTAGTTGCGCTGCACTTCGTAGAGGGTGTCGCGGGCGACGGCCTGGGCTACATTGGCCCCGCAGAAACGCTCGATCAGGTAGATGTACAGGTCGCAGGCCGAAGTGGTGCCGCCTGCGCAGTAGAGGTTGTCGGCATCGGTCAGGTGCTTGTCCTGGTTCAGGCTGACCTTGGGAAAGCGCTCGGCGAACTGGTTGAAGAAACGCCAGTAGGTGGTCGCTTCCTTGCCATCGAGCAGGCCCGCCTCGGCCAGCCAGAACACGCCGCTGGCTTCGCCGCAGAGCACTGCGCCACGGGCGTGCTGTTGCTGCAGCCAGGGCAGTACCTGGGGATAACGCTGGCAGAGGGCGTCAAAGTCGTCCCAGAAGGCCGGCAGAATGATCACGTCGGCCTCTTCAAGGCCACCATCCACGGGTAGTTGGACATCACTGAAACTGCGCACCGGCTCGCCGTCAGGGCTGACCAGGCGGGTCTCGAATATCGGCCGCAGCCCCAGGCCCAGCTGCTTGCTGTAGCGCAGGCTGGCGAGGTGGAAAAAGTCCTTGGCCTGCATCAGGGTAGAAGCAAAGACGTTGTCGATGGCCAGGATACTGACGCGCCGCAAGGACGCGGAGGGTTGGGTAAACATCATTTTCTTTATTCTTATAGGGTAGAGTGGTCAATCACCG